>Ga0007836_1000054_pt1 | contig 29543 bp, 30 predicted proteins | sample CryBogCBE23Oct07_FD_71205 | JGI IMG/M metagenome (GOLD analysis project Ga0007836, IMG submission 71205) | Freshwater microbial communities from Crystal Bog, Wisconsin, USA - CBE23Oct07 | ecosystem: Environmental > Aquatic > Freshwater > Lake | place: Crystal Bog, Wisconsin, USA | collected...
GGTTGATTGGTGGCGATATAAATAGCATTACTCATATTGTAAAAAGTATTTTGTTTTGTAAGTTGTTTTGTAAGGCAAAAATGATATGTATAAGCAAAGGTATAAATGACAATAATCAGTTTATGGGCTGTTTAAAGTAATTAAAATCTTGATATTCATAATTATGCTATTCTACATTTACTATGCAACATTTTTAAATTACCATATATACACAGTAGGCACATAGTTTATTGGTAAATATATATTTAAGAAACCATAGAAGGAAATCGTTTTAGGTAAACTTTCCATGTCTATTTAAACGGGAAGGTTTAGGTTCTTTACATTTTAAGACCTTTTAAAATGAAAAGAATTAATTGAAATTAATTAAATAAGAGGTGAAAGCTTAAATACATTCTTTACCCCCCCGGACAGGGTTTTAAGGTTACTACCCTATATTTTAATCTTAATAAACTACTAATCTAAGTTACTTTCCTATAACTTAAGCTTAAGAAATTGATTCCTAGCTTAATTACCAAAGCATTAAGCCTAACTTATTGATTTCTACGTTGCTTTGCAATACATTAAACTTAATAAACCATATTTTAAAGTTGCTTTGCCATTAATTAAGCTTCATGCAGCAATATTTAAGTTGCTTTGCTATTCATTAAGCTGTAGAAATTACCTTTTAAAGTTACTTTACAAAAAATTAAGTTTAATAAACTGCCTTTTAATGTTGATTTACAACAAATTAAACTTAATTCATTGATTTCTGCGGTGCTTTATAATAAATTAAGATTTTTAGATTAATCTATACATTAATAACCCATAATTTAACCCTTATAAACTATATTTCTACATTTCTTTATACCTTGGATGTTTTTTAAGGTTAAATTCTTACACAAATGAACACTTTATGGGTGAATTTTTTGTTCATAAAAAATTAAATTAAATTAATTATTGGGCTAATCAATAAATAAAAATATTTATTTTTTAATTAAATTTATTTTATTCAATTAACTTTTTTATACACCTACATTTGCAGTGAACTGTCGCAGCAGCGGATTCCATTTCTATTAATTATTAAAAATTATTGTTATGACAGCTTCAACCTGGACACGTTCCAACAACTTTTTTACAAGTCATATTCTTGAAAGTCACCAAAATGGAGAGACAATCATTAATTACACCCACAATGCGCTTCTAACCAATAATACCGATGTGGATATATTGGCACTCTACAATTTTTTAGACCCCTTCAAAACTAGTTTTTCGGCTTCTTACGCTAATTGGCTTAGTTTAAAAAGTGGCACTCAAAGTAATACCCTTGGTATATCGCAATTATTGGATGATTTATCTAGTACCAAAATTAGGAAATGGGATGTAGCCATACAAATGATTCATACTATTAAAACTACCGAATATAAAGCCTTACTTCCTAATCGTAGAACTCCATTCCAAACAAGTACAACCGCAAATAGAGTTCATGCACTTGAATCTTTAATAACCTGTATAGGTAGTGATGCTAGTTTGGCAACTATAAAAACAGAAATGACTGCATTTTTAGCTTTGTTAAACACTGCAATTGCAAAACAAAGCGATCGATTATTAACTATAGATACAGCTATGGAGTTGTTAGAACTTACAGCTATTGAAGCAGCCCAAGCTTTGCTTTTTGTATATGGTAATTTAGTAACCAAATATTATAAAACCCCATTATTCATTGAAAAATATTTTGATGTTCCAATATTGCAAAATGGGGTACAAACGTTGTTTACCCGATTGTTAATAGATAAGATTCCAAAAAAACTTTGCAAACGCAAAATGGATGCACTAACAAGTAGTTTAGCTTGCACCAACGTGGGCGATACCATTGTACGTTTATATTACACCAATGGAATTAATACTGCACCTATGGCAGGTGCGGCATTTATAGAACTAGAACCCAATTCGGAATCCTCACACACCTTTGCGGAAGGTGGATATACCCTCGATAATCACTTTTTGTATATTGCCAATACAGGCGAAACCGACGCTAATGTAACGATTGAAATAGTGTAGTCATACTGTTAATAACATGATTTGAATAAAAGAAATGATTGATTTTTTGATTACGTCTATAATTCGCTAGTCATTAATTTCTGTAACTAATAAAAAGTTGCCAAAATAATAACCTTCTTTTCCAATTAAATTTTTGTTACTACGCTGCTACTCGCCCAAGTTTTCCGTGGGATGGCTTGTGTTTAATAATTACATCATCTTATATCTAGTATACACTTTGATGGTTTCTAATGGATAAACAACTTTTGGAAGGCTATTGATCTTGCATTCATTATAAAGGTTGAATGCCATTCTACACAAATTGGAAGTGTTTGCGTAGATTCTCTATTTGAAATCATGATAAATTCTATTTTACGAAAATAAATCAATTAAATATTGTATTTAAAATAGTGGAGGATTGTAGTAGATTACTATTGCTTAATAATTTAACTAGAACAACTTAATAATAAACCAATAAAAATTGCAGTAAATTGCGTTTTAAAGTCGTAATCTAAAAGGCAAATCATGATTGTAGAAGCAGTAATATTAAATGTAAAGAACGGTATGGAAAAACAATTTGAAATAGACTTTGCAATAGCAGGACAATATATCAGCGTTATAAATGGATATATTTCACATTCATTGCTAAAATGTATAGAACAAGATAATAAGTACTTACTTTTTGTAGAATGGGAATCATTAGAAGCACACACCATTGGATTTAGACAATCAGATAAATACGTAGAATGGAAAAAACTTTTACATCATTATTATGACCCGTTCCCTACTGTAGAACATTATGAAGTAATTATTCCCAAAAATTAGTAAACAAGATATTACAGGTGGTAAAATGCAGAATTGGTGTATTAACCTTTAGGGGATGTGTTCATTTAAATTACTTATTATTGGTATACAAAGGTTACACCAACTCAATAACGGTAATTTCGGGTAAAATACCCACTCTACCGGGGTAGCCAATAAAACCAAATCCTCTGTTTACATAAAGCTTTTGTTTACCAACTTCATATAAACCTGCCCATTGTTTATACATCCATTGCACAGGACTCCACCTAAAATAAGGATTCTCTATCCCAAATTGCATACCATGGGTGTGTCCACTCAACATCAGGTCTATATCTTTATATTCTTTTAAAACCTGATATTCCCAATGGCTTGGGTCGTGACTCATTAATATTTTGAAAGAGATAGTCTCCGTTCCAGGGTAGGCAAGATTCATCTTTCCATATTTAGGAAAATTTCCTTTCGCCCCAAAGTTCTCAATACCTAATAAGGCAATTTTTTCCCCTTCTCTTTCAAAAATAACATGCTCATTCATTAGTAACTTCCACCCCATTTGCTTTTGCAATGACTTTAAATTTTCTAGGTTCACCTGTTTGGCTTCTTCGCTTTCCCAACGCATATAATCGCCATAATCATGATTACCTAATGTACTATACACTCCCATTGGCGCATCCAAACGACTAAAAATATCTTTGTATTCATGCATTTCCTCATATCTATCATTTACTAAATCACCCGTAAACAATATAAGGTCTGCATTTTCTTTTAATATCTTGTCAATCCCCTTGTTTACTGCAATCTTATTATTAAAACTTCCACTGTGTATATCACTGATGTGTACAATCTTTAATCCTTTAAAGTTTTGTGGCAAATTTTTAAAAGATAATCTAATACGCTTTATTTGATAATTATATTTATTACTAAACCCATATAACAAGGTGCCAAAAAGTGTTGACCCTACAGCAATGCCTAGCCAACTTATAAAAGTAGATCTACTAATTGTATTAACTGAGCTAGTACCAGAATTAAAAGAAGGGGTTGAAGTAAACTTATGTCCAATAAAAAGAAAAAATCTACGAATATCATCAACTAAAAAGAACATTGAACCCAATAATTTGGCCAGACAAAGCCCAATTATGAATGAAAATACATAGGTACGAAATAATTTATTAGCCTGCAAACTTTGAATATGAGGCAGAGAAAATAGACTAATAATTGCCAATGCAGTAATACCCCAATAAAAGATTTGCAAACAACCCTTAAAAAAAGGTGTAAGATTTTGAGTAACTGTTTTTACTGCCTGAAAAAAGTATAAATCCAGTAGTATTAATAAAAATGCAATTAACCACATTGTAAAACCATTCCTCATATTAAATAATTGTTACTACTAAAAAATTAATTTCTTTCAATAACATTGCACTGCAAACTTTGTTATAAACAATATTCACAATTAAAAGTAAATAACAGAAATATGAAACTTACATTTTATGGTCATGCTACTTTTTTAGTAGACGTACAAGGGAAGAAAATATTGTTCGACCCATTTATTACTGGCAACCCATCTGCCCAAGGTATTGATGCAAACAGTGTTGAGGCCGATTTTATTTTTATTTCTCATGGCCATGCAGATCATATTGGCGATGCAGTAGGCATTGCAAAAAGAACAGGTGCTACTTGTGTTGCGGCGCCAGAAGTTACTGGTTGGTTAGAAAAACAAGGTGTTGAAAATGTACTTCCTTTAAATCATGGGGGCTTTATTAACTTCCCATTTGGAAAAGTAAAAGCAGTAAATGCTATTCACTCTTCTTCGTTACCTGATGGAAGTTATGGTGGCAATCCATTAGGTTACATTTTTGCAACTGCCGAAGGTGATTTCTACTTTGCTGGAGACACAGCCCTTACTTTAGATATGCAATTGATACCGCTTTACACAAAACTTTCTTTTGCTATTTTGCCAATAGGCGGTCATTTTACAATGGATGTTACGGATGCTATACATGCTTCAGGGTTTGTTAAAACAACCAAAGTGGTAGGAGTACATTATGATACTTTTGGTTTTATTAAGATAGACCATAATGATGCGCTTAAGCAATTTAGCGATGCTGGTATTACGTTGTTATTGCCCACACCTGGCGAAACAATTGAATTATAAGTAAGTATTTTCAACTTTTTATAACAGACTCTCTTTAAGCTATTTATAGACAATTTCTGATAAAAGATGATAATTGAATAAGTAGAAGGATAAGGATAATTAATTATTGAAATTAAACTATTCTACTTCTTCAAAATTCATATTTCATTTTTCAATTCAATATAATTTGTCTATTCATTACTTAAAGAGAGATTCTTATTTAATTTCTAACGCTTTTAGTAAATTGGGTTTATTACGATTATTAAAATCATTTAATTACTAGTATGTTTACTTTTCCACTTTCGCAGTTGCTGCAATAAAGCTAAAAGGTCTTTAGGTATTGCTGCTTCTAATTGATAGTTAATATCATTTAAAGTAAAGTGTATTAACTGTGAATGTAATCCTAGTCTTGCTAATATAGGACGCTCCTCCTCTTCTTTTTTGGAAAGATTGTATTTCTTTTTAATTGAAGAAATATACACAGGTTTTCCATCACCATACAAAGAATCACATGCAATGCTGTTACCCAAATGTTTGCAGTGAACCCTTATTTGGTGTGTACGTCCGGTATGTATTTGAAATCTTAACCAAGTAAAAACACCAAACTCCTCCAAAACTTCATAATCGGTTAGAGAAGGTTTACCTTTTACATTTACTACCATCGTTCCATTCTTTGCAGGATGCTCCATTAAAGCCGCATCTATACTGCCCTGCTTGCTTATTAACAAGCCATTCACTAGCCCTACATAATATTTTTCTACCTCTCTTCCTTCAAATAGTTTTGACAATTGCTTGTGTGAAACTTCATCTTTTGCAAAAACAATCACACCGCTAGTTTCCTTATCCAATCTGTGAACAGTGTAAATGTTTGAATACTGTTGTTGCAAAATCTCTTTTAACGAAACCTCGCTTTGTATTCTATCGGGTATAGAAAGCATACCAGATGGCTTATTAATGGCAACAAACCATTCATTTTCCTCAATTATTTCAAGCTTCATCATTAATTAATCTTCCAAGTTGGGAATTTCTGTTGTTGGTTTATCTTTTTTAATAAAACTTTGGTTAAGATATTTTAATAATCTTACTTCTTTTTCTAATAAAAAACGCCAATGACTACGTTCTACATTCTTTTTGGTAAGATTAGCAAACATAACACGGTCGAGTGTTTTTACTTCATAACCCAAATGTTCAAATATCCTACGTACAATTCTATTTTTGCCACTATGAATTTCTATTCCAATCTGTGTTTTATCTTTTGAATCGGCATAGGCCAAACTATCAGCTTGAATGGTTCCATCCTCTAAAGTAATACCCGTTAGTATGTTTTCAAAATGCCTTTTAGTAAGGGGTTTATCTAGCTTAGCGGCATATACTTTTTTAATTTGATATCCTGGATGGGTGAGCTTTTGTGCTAATTCGCCATCATTTGTTAGCAACAACACGCCTGTTGTATTCCTATCTAGTCTACCAACAGGATAAACCCTTTCTTTAGTAGCATCTTTAATTAAGTCCATCACCGTTTTTCTTCCTTCAGGATCGTTAGAAGTTGTAATATAATCTTTGGGTTTATTTAAAAGCAAATACACTAAGTTCTTTTTTAAGAATAACTTTTGTCCTTTCAGAGATACTTCATCACTTGCTAATACTTTATAACCTGGTTCAAATACAACGTCCCCATTTACAGTTACTAAACCTTGTTTCACCATTTCGGCCGCCTCTCTCCTACCACAAACACCTGCATGAGCAACATATTTATTCAAAGGCATTTCATCTTCAGCTTCTTCGCCTTCCTTTTTAGGCTTCTTTGTTAAGGAAGGGTCTAAATGAGCATCCCCTTTAAAATATTTGTCGCTATTACTAGTAACATACTTTTTAGAGAATTTCTTTTCAGGTGAAGCACCTTCTTTAGTTGATGTTGAAGTTTTAGCAGTAACAGGTTCTTCGTTTTGGGAATTATGACTATTAATCGGTCTTTTAATTGTACGAGTTTTCTTTTCTGAGAGATTGTCTTGCTTTTTACCCGCAATAAAAGGCTTTGTTTCAGGATTAATCCCTCTCTCCTTTTCCCATTTTTCTCTACGTTTTTGTTCACCTATTTCTTGTGAGGCTTTTTTAGCTTTTCTCTTCTGCGCTTTTAATATTTCTTTCTTCTTAGCTCCTTTGGGCTCATTGCCCATAAACTTATCAAACGGATGTTTAGCCATAATTATTGATTTGCTGTTTTTCAACAGGTAACACAAATATAAAGGAATAGTAGGAAGTTGGTGCTGTTAGTTACAGGGAAGAAAAAAGTGAGTGAGAAGTAATGAAATATTTTAGGTGATTTTTTACTAAACTTGTGCTTCTTGTATTATCTTTTAATTGAAATAATGTTAATCTTACTTACTTAAAATAAAGACGTGTTAACTAAGACAGTTGAAAGCAAGAAAAAGGGAAAGCCCTATATGATATTCAGTTTCTACAGTCTCAATCTAACTGATTTCCTTTAGTTTAACCTTACTAATTTGTTATTCCAAAACTAACTCTCGCATTACCTCTTCAGTTTTAGGTTGATATTCTCTTAAATATTTTTCAATAGTTAATCTTGCCATTAAATAGCTAACTGTTGATTCGGCACCTTGGTTTAGGTTTACATAGTTTTCTTCTAGCCCATCATAACAGCCTCCAGTACAAGGATTGTATATTATTTGATGCAAATGATTTGCACCAAGAAACCAAGTAAATGCTACATCCATCTTTTTTTTGTAAGAGTTGTCTTTAAATTCATCATAAAATTTACTTAAAGCAAGTATTGTGTAAGCAACATCAATAGGTTGCTCCCCTCCAACTGTTTCACGTTTCATGAAATTATCATCTTTGGATTTATGCAACCAACCTTTGTTAGAAATCACCTTTATTACACCATCCTTAAAAATTTTTGATAAAAGAAAATCAAATGATGATTTTGCGATGTCTTTATAGATAATATCACCAGAATCTAACCATGCACACAACATCGCTTCGGGTAAAATGCTGTTTGCATAGGTTAAATAACTTTCAAACCACAACCATTCTTTATCTGATTCATGCCTGTACATTTGAACCATCCTATTGGAAAGATGCTTAATTATTTCGGAATGATTTTCGGATTTTTTGAATGTATTACAATAATACAAACCTTTAATTACAAATGCCATTGCCCTAGTAGAATGAATTTTATTAATATTTAGCAAGGCTTTTTTCATAATTAAAGACGCTTCTATGGCTATAGATTGCCATGCTTTTGGTAGTAAATTACTAATTGAAACTAAATAACCTAAAGCCCAAATAGCCCTTCCATTAGAATCTGCAAGATTTGTAGAATAATTCTGTTCTGTAAATTGTTGTTGTTCATTTACATAATTTAAAAAATAACCTTCATCTCGCAAACAGTATTTAATAAACTTTAAATACTTATCAATATAAAGAAGGTCTTTATTATCGCTTGTAAGTTCAAAGTGTTGGCACATTGCTACCATTGCCCTTGCATTATCATCTAGCGTATAGCCAGAATTAATGTCTGGCTGGCTAATAGTGGCAAATTGAATCATACCAAACTTAGTGGTCATTTTCTTAATATGGTTAAGGTTTAATTTGGGGGAGTTATAATATAAGCAAACTTGACCTGAATCTATTTTTTCAAAAAGCATACCATGAGATATAGCTGTGTTTTCCCAAGCAGTAGAAGCCATCCTATGCAATCCATTAGAACTTATGCTTTTTCGTAACTTATCATCTTTCAGTAATCTAATTACAGCATTTGATAATTGTTCCGAATTTTCAAAATCAATGATAATCCCCGCATCAGTACCTAAAACTTCGCGGGAATGAGGAATAGGAGTAGAAATTACAGGACACCCACAACTAATGGCATAAGAAAATGTACCACTCACCGCTTGATTACGATCTTTAGAAGTAAACAAATAAATATCTGTAAGCTGTAAATACTCAAGTAAATCATGTAATGGTACAAATTGATTAATAAATTTCACGTAATTACCTAGATGATATTGTTCCACTTTGTCCTCCAACATTGTACGGTATTTTTCTCCTTCAATTTTAAATACAGAAGGATGGGTTTTACCTATTATTAAAAAAAGTACATTTGGATACTTAGCTACAATTGTAGGTAGGGCATCTAAAGTAGTTTCAATACTTTTTCCAGAACTTAGTAATCCAAAAGTAGATAGTATCTTTTTACCTGATAAATGATACTTATTTTTCAATAAATCAATATCAGATTGTTGCACTAGATGAGTACCATGAGGGATAACTGTTATCTTTTTTTTATCTATTGAATAATCATTTACCAACAAATTTGCTGAAGAATTCGTCATTACAATAATAGATTCGGCAACACTAGCAATTTGAGAAACTTGTGCTTTTAATATTTGAGTAGGATTTGGTAATACAGTATGAAAAACTACTACAATTGGTTTTGTAATTGCAGACAAGAATTCATTAAAATGGCTTTCCTTTTTTGCGAAGAACCCAAACTCATGTTGAATCATAACTATTTGGATTGCCTTATTTTCATTAATGCCTTTTGCTAAAATTGCAAATGCATCGGGAAGGTCGGTATTCAGGGTATATTTTATTTCATCAGTATAAAAATGTTTTTCATTGTCTGATTCTAAAGGGCAAACACTTATTAAAAATGAATGACCAAACTTGTTATTTAAAGCTTTAATCAAATCTTGTGAATAGGTAGCAATACCACATTCCCTAGGAGGATATGAAGTGATAAATAAAATTTCAGGTAGGTTATTATCAATTAATCCAATTTTGGGTGTATTTAAATATCTTTCACTATGCTGCTCATTAACTTCTAATTCTTTTATTTGAAAGTTTTCATTTTTCATTTTTCTTTTGTATAAAGAATTAACTCTTGCAATAGCGCTGATAAGCTTAAAGAAGCACAAGCAATTTGTTCGTCTGCTGCGCCATAATAAATATATAGGGTATCTCCTACTACCAATGCTCCGGTTGGGAAACAAACATTATTAACTTCACCTTTAATTTCCCATTGTTGCTCTGGCTTAAATAAAGGATAAGGTAACCTTGCAATTTCTTTTATAGGGTTTGCTAATTCCAATAATGATGCACAAGCTGTGTAAACGTATCCTTTAACAGTATCATGAACTCCATGGTAAATAAAAAGCCATCCATACGCAGTTTCTATTGGCGGACAACCCCCACCTATAAAGCTAACTTCATGATCGTATTTTGCCGACAATACTATGTTTTCGTGCAAGTGAAGAAAGTAATTTTGCCAAAACTCAGTTGTTAACTCGCTCAATTCTTTTACACTTACCAATTGTATATCTGGCTTTATGCGATGAAAAAAATATAATTTATCATTAATCCTCCTAGGAAAAAATATTACGTTCTTATCCCAAATAAATATTTTTTTTCCTTCTCTTTCCAATATATGACTAGTATCATTAAAACGAACATACTTCTCATTCAAAGCACCCTTTGCAGAAGCAAGACGAATAAACTCATCATAGGTTATTTTTGGTACAATTACCCCAAGCCTATGCCAATTAAGCAAATCTTCTGAAATAGCTAGAGCGCCTAGTGCATTAACACCATCAAAACCAGTGTAAGTCAAATAATAAATATCATCTATTTTTGTAATCCTTGGGTCTTCTACTCCGTGTAACTCGTAATCACACTGAGGAAATAGAATAGGTACATCATCCCTTTTTTCAACAACTAATGGACTAGTTAATTTGCAATAACCTATACTAGAATAATTCCCTTTGGCAACTGCTCTATAAAATAGGTGTACTCCACTTTTATCACTAATTACCGCAGGATTTAACACACCTTCATTTTCAAAACCTAGGGCTGTTTTAAATAGTAAAATCCCTTCCTTTTTTACGCTTATCATTATTTAAAATTTATTTTTCGTTCAGAAATTATATTGAATAACTAACATGAATTAGCATTAATTGCTTTAAAAAGGGCTGTTATAGCCAACAGCCCTTTTTAAAAATCATTACTTATTTGTGTTGTAATCCCAATGTTATTAAAGGGCTTTCGCTTATTTACTACAATAAAATTCTATTATTCATAACCACTTTTAATAACCGTTAAAATCATTTTGAACCTTCCATCTGGCTTTACATGATTTGGTGTATGGGCTGGTATAATTATAGATTCTCCAGTTTTTAATAAGTGTAAATTATCACCAATAAATAGTTCTACTTTCCCATCTATTACTTGAGCAAAAGTGTCAAAAGGGGAAATCTTTTCAGTAAGTCCTTCGCCTGTATCTACAGACATGACACTTATATTGCCAGTAGATTTCTTTAAGATCGTTTTAACCACTACAGAGTTAGCAACATATTCTATTATTTCTACTGTAATAAACGCTTTCTCTTTTTCCATTTCAAAATTTTGCATGATTGTTTTTTTAATTATTTACCCTTTGTTTTTTCTGTAAAATTTTGTAAGGCAATTCCTAGATTATCCAAGTCACGCTTGAATTCTAATTTAAAAGTTTCCCAATCGCTTTTTCCCTTACTATAATTATCCATTCTTATTACAAGTTCGTTATTTTTAGATTCAAGACTATCAATACTAGCTTCGTATTCTACCTTACCAGGTATTCCACTTTGTTTATTATTTTTTTTCAAGGAATTAATTCTCAATTGATTGTTTTTTATTTTAGCTTGGCTTTCATTCCTAAATATTTTCCATTCCTCCACATCAACACCTTTCTGTGATTCTTTAGATGAGTCGTTTTGAACACTTTTTAATTCATTTCTTGCATCCTCTACCTTTTCGGAAGAAGATTTACACCCCATAAAACTTATTCCAGTTATTACTAAAGTACCCATTAGACAAAAAATTGCTTTTTTCATTTTACATTTTTTTAAATTGTAAACATTAAATTGTTGTGATGTGACTATTGATTTGGTTGAGTAAACGTCTTTATAAGTCTTCAATAATCTTATAAAGTTCTTCTTTTGATTTACCTAGTTTTATTTGTAATTTTCCTAATATCTCATCTTTTTTTCCTTCTACAAATAATAAATCATTGTCGGTTAATTGTGCAAACTGTTGTTTCAGTTTTCCCATTTTCTCATTCCAATTACCTTCTAATTCTGTCGTATTCATTTTAATTAATTTAATTGTGAAGTAATTTTCACTTTGTAAAGGTGAGTTGCATGGCAAGTTTTAATGTTATAGAATGAAGGATAAGATTTGTATAATTCCAAGATTTCTTACTTAATTCAACTATTTGTATTAATGCTTAAGCCGAATTCTATATTTTTTATTGCTCTAAAGCTTCTTGATAATTGGGCAATCTTATTCTAGTAGATATTAGCTTTGGGTTTACTATTTCCTTTTTATAAATAAATTTCCCCCACTTTAAACCATTCCAATATCTTTCATGTAAAAAGTAAGCAATCGAAGTATAAATATTACTAACAAATACAAAACCAAAAGCAAACTTTAACCTATGTGTAAAGAGATAAATAAAACCAAAATCTAAAATGATAATTAATATTCTGTAGCTAATCGTTTTAAGAAATGACCTTTGCCAAATTTCTCTTGCCCGGTGCGTATGAGGTAAGGTTCTTTCAGTCATTTCTTAATAGGAATTACAAATACAGGCTTTTCAGAATGTCTTATTACTTTTTCAGCAACGCTACCTATCATTAAATGTTCTAGCCCCGTTCTACCATTTGTTCCAACAACAATTAAATCGGCGTTCCATTCTTTTGCAATCCTTAAAATAGCCTCATAGGGTGCCCCCTCTTCTATAAAAGTTGTTACTTTATGATTAAAAAATATATTGGCAATCAAATATTTATGCTTCCCTTCATAATTATTGCGTAAGATTCCTTCAATCTCCATTTCAGACGTTAAGTTCTCATTAAACCCATAACTAGGTATTGGTAAATCTGCTTGGTTAATTACTGCGGGTGTTTCAACAACACTTATTAAGGCTACCTCTGTATGCAATTGTTCCACCAATTGTAATGCCCCCGAAGCTACTTCCTCGGACGATGTTTCGTTATCAATTGCAACTAGTATTCTTTTTATATTTTTCATTATATTATTTTTAAAAATCATTTTATTTTCCAAAACTTAATTGGCTTAATCATCCTTTAAATTTTTCCATCATTACTATTTCGGATTTCTCTCTTTTAATATCTTGTCGTATAAAAGCAAAAAGACTCATGTAAATATTTGCCATCCAAACTAACGCAAAGCCCGCTATTATATATCCCACCCAATTATTTAATAACAACTTAAAGTTGGTAACTATTATAAAGAACAAGGTTACATAGTGGCTAAAGCAATATTCGCAGGTGAGTAGATAGAAAAACTTTTTCTTATAAATGGAGGTACTCGTTTTATACTTTTTAACACTATACTCCCTTAATTCTTTAAATACTTCCTCTTGTGTAATTGTCCAGGAAATGCAAGCGATGGGTAAAGGCAGTATAAAGAGCCAAAATAGTTGTTGATAAATTTCCATTTTATGAGGAGTTTAAACTGTAATTGCTGTTTTCTAGAATTTTAATCTATCATATTCAATGTCTAATTCATTATCTACGTTCCAAACACCAGGTGCATTCCACGCTATTCTTGCCGCTTCATCTTTTTGGTATAATGATTGAACTGTACCTGTAAGTGTTACCCTATTTCCTACAACCCTTACCATAATATTTTGGGTACTAACCGACCAATTACGCGCAAGTGCAAGTTCAATATCTGTTTTCTCAACTTCATCTCCACTTTCAGATCTTACCACTACCTCAGTTACCACACCCTTTACCCCAATTTGCTTACCTGCTGCATGGCGTGCAGCATCCTTTTGATAGTTCCACTCAAGTACACCTTCTAAAGTAACCCACCCATCTTCTACTTTTACTTTAAGTGTATTATTAGGAATATCCCAATTCCACTTAAATGCATTTAAAACTTCCTCAGCAATTTTATTATCATCAATAGTTACAAACTCCCCATAATCAATAATAATTTTTTCAACTACGGCTTTTACTCCAGCTACATTTTTAGCAGCATTTTCTGCCTCCATTTTCTTGGCATAACTATTTACTATACCCGATAATGTAATAACTCCATCTTTTGCTATTACTCCAATTTCTGCTGCCTTTAATAATGGTTCCCATTTAATGGCATCTTGAACATTTTTTTGCAATTCTTCGTTACTTCTCATTTTGTTATATTTTATTTTATTAATTACTTACAGCTACTTATTTTACACTAATTATTAAATGATTTTAATGAGTCCTACCCCTAAAAGGACTAAAAAATGATTGGTTCAATTGATTGTAATGAATTCCAACCTTAAAATTTTAGCAACTCATTTTTATTTTAACTAAACATGGGTTTACTCAATATCAGAATGGACTTTTACACAAAACTCCAATAGTCATATACCCTAACATAATGCATATTAGTATCGGGCCAATGTTCAATATCAAAACCTGGGGCACTTTGTAAAGTTTCTTTTGTTTGATTGAAAATGAATTCCTGATTTACAGAATCAACTAGTAGCAATTTGAAAGGAATTGCAAAATATTTTGTTCCTATACCAAGAAATCCTCCAAACTCTATAATGTAATACTTTATGCCGCCCTCTGTAATATCAATCATAATGTTTTTAATCACCCCCATTTTTTCATTTTCTTCATTATGAACCCAATCACCTATTATTGAGGTTGCAGTCAAGTATTTTAATGGGCGGTTGGTGTTTAGTCCTTCGTTATTTACACCTGTTAAATCATCTTTTGTTAAAGTTGTCATTGTATAATTTTTAAAGCTTGTTTAATCATGCAAAGCTGAATTGCTTTGCTAATTTTAATGTTTTAGAAATCTATTAATTTGTTGTATAACCCATCAGTTTTTATTTAAAAATCAGACAATGCCCATAACCATTTGGCCATCTTTTCGTTGATACTAGGCATTTGCATCACCATTAAATTAAACCCATTTCTACTCATTAGCCAATCAATTTTAAGCATTCCTATTTGGGGGTCGTACACATAAACTTTTTTAAAGTGATGTTTACTGTTTATGCCCAATAAGTAACAAACCTGTAGCGACCTTTGTAATGCCTCTATTATTATATCGGTAGAGAAACTACCTGTAAACGATAACTGCCGCATTGAATAAGTTAGTTTAGAATTATAAAATGCATCCTCAATACCCCAAGAATCAAATTGGTATTTACGAGAAGGATAGCGACTAATAGGTAACATTTTCATACTTTTTAATTTATTACGGTGCTATGCAAGTTCCTTTAATGATTGGAACAATTCTTTTTGTCTATCTGTAAGTTCGGTGGGTATTGCTATTTCTAATTGAATATATAAATCGCCATACTCGTTTGTTTTTCCATAAACAGGCATCCCTTTTCCTTTAAGCCTTATACTTTTGCCATTTTGAGCACCTTCTATTATTTTCATTTTAACTTGTCCAAAAAGGGTATTCACCAATACATCTCCACCCAATACAGCCGTATATACATCTATTGTAAGCGTATTATATAGGTTATCTTCTTTACGCACAAATTGATGATGGGGTTTTACTTTTATCCTTACCAATAAATTTCCATTATACACTTCGCTACTACCCTTTGCCCCTTTACCTTTTATGTTCAACAATTGATTATTAAATGAGCCAGGTTTGGTGGTAATACGTAGTTTTTCGCTTTCTAGTTGCACAATTCGGGTGGCACCTTTATACGCTTCTTCTAATGAAATTTCCATTTCGGTTTCATAATCTTCTCCCCTAAATGCACTACTATGATTTTGCCCTTTTGCTTTACCTGTTCTGCTAGAAAAGAACTGTTCAAAAAAGTCCGAAAATTCGCCTTCTTCACCAAATGCATCATTACCCTTTCCTGCATCATAATATTTGCTATTTCCCGATCCATTAAAAGGTTTACCCCCTTGTTTGTTATTATATTGTTCGTGTTGTTGCCAATTCTCGCCAAGCTCATCGTACTTTTTTCTTTTTTCGGGGTCACTCAACACTTCATTCGCTTCATTAATGGGTTTAAATTTCTCTTCAGCTTCTTTATTTCCAGGATTCTTATCAGGGTGATATTTTACAGCCAAAGCCCTATATGCCTTTTTTATCTGCGCTTGTGTTGCTTTTTTATCTATTCCTAATATCTTATAGTAATCTTTATAATTCACGGTATTAAAATAAAAGGCTTTAAAAATTAATGTAGCTTTTTTTATACTTTTTTTGCTCCTTAATAACTCTGCACCATAGTGTTAAAGGCAATTAATCACCATTATCTTCTTCCAAATTATTATGATCATCACCTCCAAGACTGTAATAATTGTTTTCTTCATCTTCACTACCTACACTTTCTTCTTCATCATCTAATTCGGCACCCGGAACATCTAATTCTTCAACAGAATCTATCTCACTATTTTTCCCAAACCTACTTTTCTTATTTTCAACCTTTAGTTGGGTAATATCTTCTGGATCAATTTCTGTGTCTACTTTGTTTCTGTCATAAACATCATTCCTTTTGGGATACAAAGGATAACCAGGAAATTCATATAGGTTTTCTTCATCATTTGGTTTATCATAACCTGTAAATTCACTTACTTTCTTGCTCATTATTTTTGGTTTTATTTATGCTTATTACTATTTACAGTCCTTTGTATTTCAGCCATATCTTCTGTAATAATTCTTTTACGCTCTTTATATTCTTCGGTAGTCATTTGGCCTAAAGCATAGCGTTGTTGCAAAATATCTAAGGGTGTATCCTTTTGTTTGCGCTCACCAGGAATATCATAAGGGATAGCAAAAATCCAAACGATCATTATCATCCAAATAATCCACCAAATAGGGTTCATTCCCCAGTAATAATTGCTGTAAAACATAATTTTTAATTTTAAAAAGTTTAAACCAATTGCGGTTATTTATTATTGTGTGTTAATGCTTAGTAGCATCTTTAATGTAGAACAATGCCTTGTTTTGTTTTTATTTTAGCTTGTTTTGGCTAACTATTTATAAAACATTTTGTGGTATTCTATTTTGTTAATTAGAGGACAAGTAGATAAATTTTTAGCTTCATGATGTTGTATGACTGATGTATTATTCATTTGATAAAAATTTATTTTGTAACTTATTTATTACAGTGTAAAGGTGGGTGGGTGTAAGAGTTATTTTGTTATACTATCCTTACAAAATGTTATATAATTCCAAGATTTTTTGGTTAGAATTAAGTTTTCAACACTCCACATAAACTTAAGCTATAAAAAAGGGGCAAACAATGTTGTAGCAATTGCACCTTAATTCTTTTAGTAGGGAATCTTACAAACTATTTATCTATACTTATTAACTCGATGTCTATCAAAATAATAGGGACTATGTTCGCGATGTGTATGAAAGTTTCTACGTTCGTAGCAACTAGTAAGGGTAACAGCCATTGTAATCACAAGGGCACTATAAACACTAACAACCAATATTTTTTTCATTTTTTCATTTATTTAGTTTAAACAAGATCACGCAATAGGACTCTTTTTAAGGTCTCTACCAATTTTAAAACAAGCTTATGTTTTTTTGAATATTCAATAGTAAAATTCTATACTAAAAATATGCGCACTCACTTGTTTGTTTTTTATTCTAGACTTTAATGAGGAGTCTTTTGCGTAATCTGTGTTAAAAAAAGACTGTTATGCATGTACATGGTCCGTGTCTCTAACTACTTCTTTTAATTTGCTTCTTCCTTTTAAAGCTACAGCTTGTGCATCATGAATCATACTTTCGTACTTGTCATTAATACCATCTACCATGTCTTCAAATTTGTCTTTAAGCTCATCTGCATAACCATCTGCCTTGTTGGCAATATGCTTTCTTGTTCTACTTCCTTTATCGGGAGCAAACAAAATTCCCATTAAAGCACCTGTTGCAACACCTGCCAACACACCCAAAAAAACATCTACCGATTTCATAACTAAATTTTTTAAACTTTACTTCGATGTAAACTTACATCTGTTACTAAAAGCTTATTGCTAGTGGCAACAATGTAAAGGTGGGTGGTAATAGAGGTTTAAATGTTACACAATTCCTATTAAATGTTGCATAATTACAAGGTGCTAAAACCCACAATATGCAATAGAACGCTACTAAATGCTCCACTACTTTACACACAAGCTTAAACATTATGTATTATGGTTGTATGTAAAATATTATATTTTCCAATTATAAAAAGGCGCAAACACTTGGGTTTATTGTATTTAAAACTTTAGCAACAAGTCTATTTCGCAATCTTTTTTAAATAAGCTTAAAAACAAAAGCCCCTAAAAATTTCTAAATAGGGGCTTTCCCTTTGTAACTAACTTGCTAGTAGCTATTTATTATCTTAAACAACAATAAAACTAATAATAATACTAGAGGGGCTACGATGCCCCTTTTTAATTTGATAAAAACATTCAATATAACAAGTTTGTCCTACTTGATCTTTGGTAAAATGAAAAGTATGACTAGAAGTTGAAGTTACATTACCTTCCCAAAAAGCAACATCTGCATCGGCAATGCCTGCCAACCCAACGTAATTTTGAAAGAAAATAAAATTACCAATAGGGGCAGCCTTACTAGTTGGTGTTTTAGAATTTACAAAAAGAACCTTTGCCCACAAATGACCAATAGTATCTAACACGATACCTGGTGCAATGTCAGAGACAACAATAGTAATAGGTATTTTTCGAGGAAAAATTTGAAAAATAGCCTTATCATCAGTTGTTAATATAGAATTAGGAATTTCGATATAAACCTTATCAATTTCCTCATCAATTTGTACTTCTAACGTATTTTTTAAATTTACAATAACCGTAGTACGTTGTGTATCGTCCTTAAATTTCACCCAGTTTACTCCCCATTCTGTATAATGAGAATTTAAAGTAGTTAGGGTATCCGGAACTGTTTTAAACCTCAACTGATTAGCAGGAAGGTTTATATAAGGTATTAATGTACCATAAAAATCATTTTTACCATCATCGGTAATCGGGATAAGCGGTTTATTATCTTTCATTTTTTTTTATTTTATTAAATTTTTAAATTAAATGTTTAAAATATATAATTTGTAATTGCTTTGCTTCTAAAAGTTATTCTATTTATACCTAAAGGTTTACTTTTTATAATTGTAGGTAATATATTTTATGCTCCAAGATATCATTCTGTTTAAAAAGGTATTCTATATGTAATTCTAGTAATTCCTTTTACTATAGAAGCATATTCTTCTACCACATAAGGTATTACTTTTACCTTGTTACAACTTCAAACACCCTTGATTATTATCCATTTATATTAAAAGGAATACCTTTTTGTACAAATGATTATGTTTCTAACACAAAAGGAATTACTAGAGACTAAAAAGGAATACTATTTTGAAGGAAATATTGGTAATTAACCGTCTTTTTGAAGCTGAGTTATAAATACAGAGGTATAATAGCAGCTATTGCGAGTGGGGTGAAAGAGAAACTTTTGTGCAACAATCATTAGCATATATCTTTTTTTTACGAGGTGTAAAGGTGGGTGTGCATTACATTTTAAGTGTTATACAATTCTTTTAAAATGTTGTATAATTCCAAGATGTTTTTCTTTTAAAAAATGTTTAAACATCAATTTAAAGGTTGCGAGGAGGAGTAATATATAGTTTAAGGTGTGTTATTTACAGGTAAGGATGAAGAATTATTTTAAAGATTTTAAGTTATTATACAGGTTAAAATGTAAACTATAAACCCTCATATATTTGTTTTGGATCTATTGTAAGGTAGCCACGTAAATTTATTTAAAAGCATAGAAATCAACAAGTTAACAAATTAGGCGCAGCGAGAAAAAGAAACTAGGAGCAATTATTTAAGCGTTTGTAGCCAAATTCCACCACTTCTTTGCAAATTCAATATTAGGAATCACAATTGAGAAATTGTAGATTTGTGACTTTAAAATAAAGTAATGTTAATTGCAAATCCCATGTATGATGTTGTGTTCAAAAGAATGATGGAGAATGAAAGGGTTGCAAAATTCTTTATAGGGACGCTTTTGGAGCAAACAATCGAAACCGTAGAGGTAAAGCCACAGGAATTTACTTATAAAGATGAGTTTGCGGGGATTTCAGTTTTTAGACTTGACTTTATAGCTACTATAAAAACTGAATCGGGAGAATATAAAAAAATATTGATTGAAATTCAAAAGGCAAAGAATCAGATTGATATCATGCGCTTTAGGAATTATTTAGCAGAACAATATAAAAAGGAAGACACCCTACATGACGAAAAGGTGGTATTGCCAATTACAACAATTTATATCTTAGGTTTTAAGTTGCCTGAAATATTGACATCTTGTATTAAGGTTGAAAGGAATTATAGAGACCTCATCAACAAAACAACCCTTGAAACCAAAAGTGATTTTGTAGAGAAATTAACACACGATAGTTATGTTGTTCAAATAGAGAGAATTACAGACAGATATTCTACAATACTAGATAAACTTTTAAGCGTTTTTGAACAAACAAACTTTGTGGACGACAAAAAGATAATCAAGGAATTTAATCATTCTGCCGACCTTGAAGAAGTGCAAATCATGACAGATATTTTGCATCACTCAGGTACTAATCCAGATGAGAGAAAGAAAATTGAGACTGAGCAAGAAGCTTGGAGAAGTGTAAACGCCATGTTTGAAGACAAGGAAAAAAAGTATTTAAAGGAGTTGAATGAAAAAGACAAAGCATTAAATGAAAAAGACCAAGCATTGAATGAAAAAGACCAAGTAATTGCTGATCTTATGAGAAAGCTTAACGAGAAAAAATAATACGGCACACAACATTGAGTAGACAATTGGGAGAATTTTTTTATAAATTTCCCTTTGAGAAGTGTTTTAAATGGTGAATGTTTGTTTTATTAATCTCTTTGAGGAAACAAATAATTAATTCTTTGCAGAAACAATTATAAAGACAACATTAGTCTTTCATTTAAAAAATGTTAGAATTAAAAATGAAGAATATTTTGAAATTACATCATAAGCTACTTTCAATTCTTATTATTCTTATATGTATGATTCTCTTTGTAACATATGGATGGAGCGCATTTGCAACACTTACTGAAAGAAGTGGGCTTAATGGAGACATTTATTATTATTACAAGTTGACACGTTATCAATTTTCACTTTATTAAGGAATAATTTCATTTATTGGACTTTGTTTTATTTTCTTTTTGTCAAAGTTCTTATTTAAATCAAATTCTTCAAAACTAACAATACTAATTTGGTGCTTTCTTGTATTCATTGTACTAATTTTAATTAGTGAATTATATTTGCAGACAAAGTTTATAAGTAAGGGATAAAGCGAAGAACAACAAAGCGGTACATAACAATATAGGCAGTTTAGCTTGTTAATAAATGACTAGTTGCTACTCGGATACATTTAATTCTTCAAATGGGTCAAAGTCAATTTTTAGTCCAGCTTCAATAATACGTTTCGTCTTGTAAATTCTTCCTTCTTTGTCTAATAGATATGGAAAACAATAAAACGTAATACCAAAAAGATTTGAGTCTTGAAATTGAAAGTTTATAAGTGGTAAATGTAAATGAAGTAAATTTTATCAATCTACTATTTAATGACATTCTTCACACAATAATTATTAATAACCACTAACAACTCATTTATATTATTACTCTTCTTCCAATTCAATTTGGTGCAATGCAATAGCCAAGTTATTCTCTTTTACAAAGTTGCACCAATGGCATTCAGGTTTACCACAACCTCTATAAAAGTCGCGATTTTGTATTTTATACCAAACCGTTTCAATTTGGGTAGTTACTGTAGCGATATCCTCGGGGTTTACTATCACTTTTAATTTCTGGTATTCCTTTTTCTTATCTGGTTCAACAAAATCAAACTCCACAGCGGTTACTTTCCAATCTTTCAGTTCATAATTATCAATCAATAGTTTATAAAAAACAGCCTGCCGCCAATAGTCGCCACCATTGGGTTGCTTTTCGTTGGGTGCTTTCAACTTATCTTTTGCCTTTTCTACATCCCCCGATTTATAATCTACCACCAACACATCTTTACCCGTAAACTCTAGTTTATCTAGTTTTCCTTTTAGTGGAATTCCTTTTACCAATACATTCTTAATGGGTTTTTCTACACTTACCACCGTATTAAAAGTTTCTACATATTTAAGGTAGTAATTTGTTAATACTTCCAAACCATATTCAATGCGTCTATCATATTGCTCTTGTGTAAAAAACTCACGGTGGCGATGCATGTACCAATTAAAATCGGTAATAAAAACATCTACATCAGGAAACTGTTGGTTGTTATCCTGCATCTTTCTAAATAACTGCTCCAAAGCATAGTGAATGGCACTACCAAACTCTGTAGCTTCATTTTTTGAAGAAGGAATACGGATGAGGTTGGTATAATAAAACCTAAGCGGACAATCGAGGTAATTGCTTAAAGCCGTTACATTCATGGCAAAGTTTTCTAGTAACCGATTAATAAAATCCTTTTCAGGATGGTCTATTTCAGGAGCAAACTGTTGCTCGAAGAAAAGGGTGCCAAAAGCAAAAGTTGTATCTTCTGATAAGCTAATGGAGGTAGCAGTTAATGGATGTTGTTCTTGAATTTCAGCAATAAACATAGAAGGTTCCAATGGTTTACCGTCCATTTTATACTTGCAATACGAAATGGTTAAGTGCTTTTCTGCGCGAGTGAGTGCTACATAAAACAAACGCCTCAATTCCTCCTCGCTTGTTTGTTTAGGTTGAGAGATAAACATAGTATCGGGTAAGCTATAACCACTATTTGGCTTACGTTTCTTTTCCCAATTACTGGCATTTGCACCAACAAAAAACACATACTCAAACTCCAACCCTTTGCTACCGTGGGCTGTTAACAAATTAATTCCTTTTTCGCTACCACTTACTTGTACAATAGGTAAAGGCAAATTTTCCTTGTTCATCAGTTCAATAACCCTAACCAAATCTTTAAGGGTTATAAAAGGATTTCTACGGGTTTCTTCTTTAATAAAATCGAATAAAGCATTTAACACTTGCAAGAGCCAAATCTTTTCTTCATGCTCCATAATGTATTTTAATACTCCTCCATCTTTAATTACTTTGGCCATCAATTGCTGCAACGTTACGTTTGAAACATCTACAATAAGTTGTTCCATGATATTACTTGCCGCCAATAAATTGGGATGGATGGCTTGTGCGAATAATTCTTTAGTTGCATTTTTCTTTTTTTCTTGCATCAACCCACGCAAACTTGTTTTATTGTCTCCCCATGCTCGGCTACTTACTTCTACACAAAGTTTAGCTATCTCTAAAGATGGAATCTTAAACCAATCGAAGTGTAGAATTTCAAACAACATCTCTTCACCCCCAAAGGAAGCATCATGTTCTGCAGCTAAATAGTTTAACCATAATATTAACTTATTAGCAAATGGAATTGTTAATAGGTTTTGGCTACGCTTACTAAAGCAGGGTATTTGTTTTATTTTAAAATAGGCTGCTAGCTCCTCCCCATATCGGTTTTCCTTATAAATTACGGCAATCTTACCAGGTACAACCCCTTCATCTAATAGGTTTTGTATCGTAAGGGTAATATCAATCATCTCTTCCCTTTCGGTTTGGTATTCGTTTAAAGTAGGCAAAGTAGTAATGCCATCAAACCGGGTATTGGCGGCAGTAAGGTCTTTACTCAACCCTTCAATTTGGGTAACTAACCTTTCTACGTTTCTTTCAATTAATGTTTTGCTTATATCTAGTATGGGCTGAGTACTACGATAGTTATTGGTGAGCACTACTTTTAGCAGGTCTTTTTCATATCTTTTAGCAAAGCCCAACATATTCTCCACATTAGCTCCCTGAAAACGGTAAATACTCTGGTCGTCATCGCCCACTACAAATACATTGGGTACTTCCCAATAGGCCATCAATAGTTCTACAATCTTATTTTGTGTACCACTCGTGTCTTGGTATTCATCTACCAATACATATAAAAACTTCTCTTGGTAGTTTTGTAACAAATAAGGTTGTGTTTCAAAGGCTTTTATTACCCAGTTAATCATATCGTCAAAATCGTAACGATTACGTTTCTTCATCAGGTTCTGGTAGGTATCAAACTCGTCAATAGCTGCGCGAAGCTTTGCCATTTTAGCATGTTCTTCATCTATTTTGTTTTGTTTTAAGTCGCCCGCTTTAAACTGCTTATAAGCTTTTTTATAAATAAATTCTTCCCGTGTTTCAATATCATCTAAATAGTTATCTATACATTCATGAATATAAAAGGCGGTCCATCCCTCTTTTTTCATGGTACTGAATAAACTTTTAAGGTTGTTTATTTCGTAATAAACATCGCCTCGGTATCTTTTAAGGGGATTTTCTTTAGAGAAGTTATCAATTAATTGTGTAAACAATTCAATGGTCTCCAACTCAGAAATAGCATCCAATGCGGACTTTTCGAACAAGCTTAGGTTATCCTGAATTACATCATTACAAAAGGCGTGAAAGGTGTAGATGTTAACCTTATAGGCTTCGGCACCAATAAACTGCAACAATCTTTTGCGCATGGCAACTACACCCGCATCAGTATAAGTAAGGCAAAGAATGTTTTCGGGTAGTGCATCTGTATCATTTAATATCTTTCCTATTCTGGCACTTAAAATTTGAGTTTTTCCTGTACCAGGACCTGCAATTACCATTACAGGACCTTCAATTGTATCTACTGCTTTTTTTTGTTCAGGATTTAAGGTTTGATATGCTGTTGCAAACTTTATCTGCTGTTCTTGCCTTGTCATAAGTTAATTTAATAGATAAGTTAAAATGTTTTAGTTAAAGGGGTGAAGATATATTAATTGGGCGGATTGAATTTAGGATGTTTTTGTAGTAATGGGTAAATAATTATAATCACCTATCCCTATAAAGGCTTTATACCCTAGTAGGGTTTTTATTTCCTTTTGTTTTTAAATTTCCATCCTACTATGCATTTGATAATATCATTATCCGTTGAATTAGTAAAACCTAATCCATATCCAATATTAAACTCCAAGTTAGGGTGTAGACTGGCATCTACCGTAAAAACAAATTTTGTTTCTGTTCTTGAAATGTTGAAAAATTTTTTATGGAACCCAATGAGCCATAATACTCAATACCAGGAGTAAGGAGATGTGTTACATCATGCCCTGTTTTAATATTGGGTGAAAAAGAAAAACCTTCCCTAACCGTAGCCCTATGTAAGGATTTATCGAAAACTAGATTGAAGCACAAGTATAACTTATTCAACTTTTTATCAATGATGGGGCGCAACTCAAGCGAATAATCATCTTCGCTGTATTTCATTTTTTGATGATCCACTTCGGCGGAAAGGCTTAATCCAATGGGAAGATGCAGCTTTTCGGGTATGCTTACCCTTGGTCTAATATGGCTACCTACATAACCCGATCTATCCTTATCTCCTATTGCATTAAAAAAGTATAAACCCACTTCATACCAGTCATTAAACCCGTGGGTAATTTCAATGGTTTCGTGCTCAATTTGATTGGTAACCACTACCCCTTTGGTGATTGTCTTTGATCCATCAAAAGTAAAATTACTATGCAAATTAAACGCTTAGAATAAAGGGTAAATGAAGGAATTGGGATTTGTGGAAAAAAATAGATTCAAGGTTTATAAGTCTTTGAGTTGACCATTTATTAAATTTCCTGAATACATTGGTTATAACCCTATTCTAGTTCTCCACTACATCAAATTCAATTTCTTTTCAGTAAAGTATTAAACCTTTTTCCATAGTTGAGAGTCATCTAAAACACAAATCTTTCTTTTACATGATTAAACACTACTGCTTCACCCTACTTTTCATTACTTTTTGCCTAGTTACTTTAGCACAATCCTCCCCTACCAAGTTATTTGTAGCCACCAACGGGAATGATAAAAACGAGGGTAGTATTGATAAACCATTTGCCACCCTTACAAAAGCACGAGATGCTGTACGTAAATTAAAAAGTAAGAATGGTTTGCCTAGTGGCGGTATAGAAGTATTGATAAGAGGTGGAAATTATCCATTTAATTCATCGTTAGAATTAACTGCTGATGATGCAGGAGAAGCGGGTAAACCAATTGCCTACAAAGCCTATAAGGGGGAAAAAGTACACTTTAATGCAGGTACTTTAATTGACCCAAAAAGCTGGAAACCCCTAGATAAAGAAGCTACCAAAAGGGTGAATCCTAAAGTTGATGCACGCAAATTGGTGGCATTAGATTTATCGAAGTTGAACTTTACCAACGCTTCTGCTTTTGCACCTGTACATCAATTTACTACAGATTGGTATATTATTGACTTATATGCCAATAACAAACGGCAGCCTATTTCGCAATGGCCTAACCCTTTAGAAAACATCAGGGGCAAAAATGATATGGGCTATATAACCTGCAATGGATCGAGGGACAATGTATCTTTTTATTATGGTGCAGGCGGTAGTCCAAATGATAAAGATTCTACTAATGAATTGGATTTGGATGGTAGTAACCGTGCTGAAAGATGGAAAAAGTCGATAGAAGATGGTCACGAATTATGGCTAAAAGGATTGTGGCGTACTCCTTGGGCGCCCAAAACAATGTTGGTACAATCGATAAATACAAACGAACATTTTATTCAATTTGTAGAAGAACCTGGTGGTGGCATGGGTAGTAAATATGCCAAAGTGGTACACGAAAAGCCTACATGGACGGTGGGAAATGGCCGGGAAAACTGGTTTGCCATTAATTATTTGGATGAAATAGACCAGCCAGGAGAATGGGCTTTAGACTTTAAGGATAAAAAGATTTATTACTATCCACCTGCGCCTATCAATCAGTTAGAAATGAGGGTATCAGATATGAAACAACCCATCATTAACTTTAAAAACACTGCTTTTATACAAGTAATAGGCATTACTATGGAGGTTGGTTTAAGTGATGGAATGACCATTACAAACAGTAACAATTTGCAAATTGCGGGCTGTAACATTACCAATGTAGGCAATAGCGGTATTGCCATTGAGGGCGGGAAGGATAATATTATTCAATCAAATGACCTGTCTGAAACAGCAGGATTTGGTATTGAATTAAAAAACATTGGTAATAGAAAAACACTCACTAGTGGTAATACGGTCATAAATAATAATCATATACATCATGTGGGTAAGCTTGCGTACAAACAAGCCATTTCTATTAGTAAAGCGGTAGGTATTGTTATCTCACACAATTTATTACACGATATACCTACTGCGGGAATAAGAACAGACGATATAAACAATTGCACTTTTGAATACAACGAAATACACAATATTGCACTGAAAGAAAGCGACAATGGAGTGTTTTATAATTATGGAGGATGGAGTACTTATGGTAATGTATTCCGCTATAATTTTTCGCACCATACCAACCGATCTAATGGATGCTATTCGGATGATGGCACGAGTGGTGATTTTTATTTTAAGAATATCGTTCAAGGTTGTATTACAGGAGTTGTTTTTGGAGGAGGACATGATAACTTAGCTGAAAATAATTTGTTTATAGAAAGTAAACAACAAAGTATTGACGATAGAGGTAAGGATAGAAACTACCGATTGGGAACTTCCTATGAAAAGCGATTAGCCCAGTTTAATGTATTTGAAGAACCTTGGAAATCTTATGGAGAAAAGCTAAAAGCTGATTATAAGTTAACGACCAATTTATGGGGAGATGTTTTAAAGCCTGAGTGGCATCCCGAATATCCCAATGGCTGCCGTATGGTTAACAATGTGGGGGTGGCTAGCGGCAAGTTTAAGCAACCAAAAAATGGAGAAACGATGGTGAGCGATAATGATTTAATCAGTACCGTTGAACAAGCAGGCTTTTATAATTATCACAACATGGATTTACGTACAAAGAACCCCATTATATTGGCTAAGTTTCCAGAACTTAATGAGGTATTCCCGATGATTGGTTTACAAAAAGATGCTTATAGAAAAACAATACCTACGCGCGCAGAAACAGGAGGGCTTGCAAATAGGGGCAGTGAAGGGGACATGAAAAACGAAGACCAGTTTACAGACAAGGTAGTACCGACCAAGAAATAAGAGGTGATTAGTAAATAATGAATGATGATTTTTGACTTATTTTTGATTAATGAAATTTATCAACCTCCTGTTATTATGTAGCTTATTCATCAATAACCTCGCTGCACAAAAACAATTTACTTCTATAAAAAAAGGGATGTGGTTGGGTGTTATTACCCGAAATGATGGAAAAGAAATCCGTTTTAATATATTAACTACTCAAAAAGGAGGTAAACAACTTTTTTCTATACTAAATGCCACTGAACGGTTAACTGCTACAAGCATTGAACCCAAAGGCGACTCTTTACTAATCACATTGCCTTTCTTTGCTTCTAGTTTAAAAGTAAAACAAACCTCCCCTACCTTATTAAATGGTTATTATATAAAGAGTTATGGCAACAGAAACCAAATAATACCTTTTACTGCTTACTATGGAGTTAAGGAAAGGTTTGCCGTAAACAAAACCTCCGTAAATAACATAACGGGTACTTGGGATGTATTGTTTATTGGCAAAAACAACGACTCTACCAAAGCAGTTGGCAATTTTACCCAATCTAAAAATGGCAAGATTACTGGTTCTTTTCTCACACCTACTGGAGATTATAGATACTTGGAAGGCGTTGTAAGTGGTGATACCCTGCAACTTTCGGGCTTTGATGGAGGATATGCTAATTTATTTACTGCCCTTATTAAGAACGATTCTACAATTACAGGTGCAGAATTTTATACCGGTGCTAGTGGACATGAACATTGGACAGCCATTAAAAATGAACATGCCTCTTTACCTGATGAATTTGGATATACGCATTTAAAAATGGGAGAATCTACCCTTGATTTTAAGTTTAAAGATACCAAAGGGCAATGGGTTTCTATAAATGAGGACCGTTTTAAAGACAAAGTAGTCATTATACAAATATTGGGTTCATGGTGCCCTAACTGTATGGATGAAACTGCTTTTTTGAGTGCTTATTACAAAAAGAACAAGAATAGAGGCATCGAAATAATAGGCTTGGCTTATGAAAGAACAGAAGATTTTATCACCTCTCAAAAAGCATTATCCACTTTTCAAGAACAATTTGCTGTTGACTATCCCTTTTTGATAACAGGGGTAACTGTTTCTGATCCTCAAAGAACTGAAAAAACTTTACCCCAGCTAGACCATATCGATGCTTTCCCCACCACTATCTTTATTGATAAAAAAGGACTCGTTCGTAAAATTCATACCGGTTATGATGGACCAGGAACTGGTAAGTTTTATGATGCCTTTAAGAAAGAGTTTGAGGAATTGGTTACATCGTTGGTTTCAGAAAAGTAATTAAAGTTAACGAATCCTATCACTACTAAGTAGTTGTCAGTAAATAAATCAATAGACCTCTTCGGAAATTGAAACTAGCTATATTTTCAGGTATCAGGTGTAACGTAAATCGTCATTTCGAGGCACGAGAAATCTAACCAGAGGCAGTAAACAAATTTGAAAATGC
>Ga0007836_1000060_pt1 | contig 27164 bp, 23 predicted proteins | sample CryBogCBE23Oct07_FD_71205 | JGI IMG/M metagenome (GOLD analysis project Ga0007836, IMG submission 71205) | Freshwater microbial communities from Crystal Bog, Wisconsin, USA - CBE23Oct07 | ecosystem: Environmental > Aquatic > Freshwater > Lake | place: Crystal Bog, Wisconsin, USA | collected...
CATTTCAGCAAAATCCATTTGGTATAATTGATCACCACTTAAAATGAGTATATGTTCAAATTCAAGATTAGAAATGTGCCTAAGTGATTGCCTAACTGCATCAGCAGTGCCTTGAAACCACCCTGGATTATCAGGAGTTTGTTCTGCGGCTAAAATATCTACAAAGCCATTGGTAAAAGCACCAAAATGGTACGTGTTCTTAATGTGTTTATTTAAGGAGGCAGAGTTAAATTGGGTTAAAACAAACATCCTGTTGATAGTACTATTAATACAATTACTGATAGGAATATCAACTAAACGATACTTACCTGCAATAGGAACAGCAGGTTTTGAACGAGCGGCTGTTAAAGGATACAAACGTGTTCCTGCGCCACCGCCAAGAATTACTGAAACAACGGTTTTACTTAAGGAGACCATAATAAAGGTTTATTTATATTAAGAGGTGTGCAATCAAATGTGGTCGCAATTTATACCAAATGTTTTGTAAACAACTAATTATACTTTAATAATTAATTAAATTATGTAATTATTTACAATTTATATCTATAAGTACACTTTAGTATAAGCATCTACTACGCTCTCCCAACTATGGTCTATATTCATCATGTACTTTCTCATCCATGTAATATGGGTCGTATTTTTATACACATCCGTTGCTCTATAAATTGAATGGGCGATATCGTCTACCGTTGCGTTATTAAATCTTATTCCAAAACCTTCCCAATCTCCCATATCTGTTACTGTATCTTTTAATCCACCTGTACTCCTTACCATCGGTATTGTTCCATACCGCAAAGCATACATTTGGTTTAAACCACAAGGTTCAACTCGACTTGGCATTAATAAAAAATCTGCTGCCGCATATAATTGATGGCTAAGCGCCTCATCATAACCTATATAAGTATTATATAACCCAGGGTAATTAGAAGTTATATTAAATAACTCAGTCTCTATTTGCTTATCACCACTACCTAACATCAAAAAACAAGCTTTACCACGTTGATGGTACAATACATTTTTAAATACACTAGGCAAAATATCAGCAGCCTTCTCTCCTACTAGTCGCCCTATAAAAACAATTAGGGGAAGCGTTTCGTCTAAACCATATAATTCACAAATCTTTTTTTTGTTCTTCTTTTTTCCAACTGTTACACCTTTAATGCTATAATTATTAAATAGATAATGATCTGTTTCTGGATTCCAAACCTCATTATCAATACCATTCAGAATACCCGAACATTTTCCTTTTTCATATTCAAACAAAGCCTCCAAACCATTGCTCTTAAAACGAAGTTCATCCATGTAACTCTTACTAACTGTGGTTACTTGCCAAGCACATTTTATGGCACTTGCCAAAGGGTTAATGTTATTATTCCAGTCTAAATCACCCCATTTATATTGATCATAAGCGGGAATATAGTGATGTTTATCCCATCCAATATTACCTTGGTATTGCGCATTATGAATAGTAAGTACTGTTTTTACAAAAGCAAGCTTTTTAAATTGATGACAGTTCTTTACCATAAAAGGTATTAAACCTGCATGGTAATCGTGTACATGAACGACATCTGGACGATGTTCCCAACTATTTAACCAAGTTAAGACTGCAATTTGAAAAGAGATAAATCGTTGAGGGTCATCACTATAGCCATATATATTCTCCCTATCTAACAACCCATTAATATCAACTAAATATAAATCGAACCCAAGCTTATTGGTTTTCTCCTTTATAATCGTAAATTCAAAATATTGTTCGCCTAAATAAGCGTGCCCCTTAAAGTCAATTACCCATTGGTTATTATATAAAAACTTAGTTCTATACATAGGCATAACTACCTTAGCAAAATGACCTGCTTTGCATTGATATTTGGGCAATGCACCCACTACATCTCCTAATCCTCCTGCCTTAGCCATTGGATAACACTCTGCAGATACGTGTAAAATTTCCATATAAATTATTGAAGTTGTAAATTTATAGGTATTCGGTAAGATTATTAATTTATTTAGTTCAGTAAACCATACTAGATAGAAATGAAGAAGCCCTCGCTGAATGTCAACGAGGGCTTCTGTTGAAACACTAAATTAAATATTATTTTACAAATTGCGTGGTTGATGTGTTACCATTATTTTGATACGTAACAAAATATGCACCTTTCGTAAAACGAGATGCATCAACACTTGTTTGAGAAGCACCAGCTTCAACAGCATAGCTTGCTAACATCTTACCCTCTATTGTAGTAATTTTAATAAATGCACTTTCACCAGCTATCGGGTGTGACAATATAAAGTTATTTACCACAGGGTTTGGATATACCGCCAAAACACTTAAAGCTATGTTTGCATTAACACTAACCACTCTTGAATAGGTATAACTGCCATTTTTATCAAGAATCTTAATTCTATAATAAGCAACTCCAACAGCTTTTGATTTATCTATGTAAGAATAGCTAGATGGAGCGTTTTTAGCAGAAACTTCCCCTATAACTGAGTAATTTTTACTATCAGTACTTTTTTCAATTATATAGGTTGAAGTATTAACTTCACTTGCAGTTGACCAGCTAATTTTAGCATTACTGTTAATTAAAGAAGCTGTAATTGGTGATTTAAAAGAAACAGGATTGGGTATTGAAGGGATACCTGGAGCAAAAGCTATACCACGAAAAGCAGTATTTGTTGAGGCTGAATCTATCACAATTGCAGAATCTGTAAAGAATGAATAGGGTGAAGGGAATGCAGGTTTTACATTGTAACCACTAACATCTACCGCTAAAAATAGTTTTTTTGCAGAGGTAGCAAACAACAATACAGAGTCACCCCTATTAATACCTGTTAATCCTGTTGCACCTTTAGCATGAAAAGAACCGTTATAAGTCCATTTTGTTCCTACTAATGAATATTTTTGAATTCCTCTTTCAGCTATAGAATCTACACCATCATCAGCTATATAAATCACATTACCACCTTTTAAAGTGCACATAACAAATTGATAAGGAGAAGTCTTCACCTTCTTTGCTACTAAGCTCGGATAAAGGGAATCTATATCTAAAGGCACGACTTTTTGTAAAGAATCACTTTGAACTCCAGTACCTATTGCAGCAATCCTAACTGGTGTTGCTCCTTGAGTTGCTTGGGTAGAAACATATAACTGACCATTATAAACCTCCATTGCACGAATATTAGAAGGTGCTCCAGCAGTGTTTTTTGTACCATAAACTGAAGCAGTCCAGTTAGAGATAGTAGTATCGCCCAATACTGCATATTTTATACCACCTGTACCACCCGCAAATAAAAAATTTTTACCATCAACGGTAATAGCTGAACGGGGGTTATTACCACTAGCGTAGTCTTTTAATGCAGTAGTTGTATTAAGTACTCCATCACCACCAAGTCTTCCAATAACCCTACGAGTTACGTTTCCAGCACTACCAGCTACCTTAGTTTTTGATGTATCAGTACAAGCTTCATAACCAGTAAATACCAAATAATTTCCATCAACAGACCTAGTTATAAGCCCTTCCGAAGTAGCTGTTCCACTTGCTGTAAGAATGTGGTTTGGAGCAATAGTTTTTGAACTTGTAGTATCACCAGGTATTGCAATTGATTGAACAATTGTTGAGGTAGGGGGAATGGCTGTTAAGTTATAGGATCTCTCATCCAAAAATACAGGAGTTGCAGTATTGGCTAAAGCTTTTTTGCCATCACCAACTCGGTAAATTACAATGTTACCAGCCGTTAGGGCTTTGTTTTGCGCTTTAACGCCAATACAAATGGCAATCAAAGCAAGAAGTGTAAATGTTTTTTGCATAATTTTTTTTATTTTATTTCATTAAAGTTTCGCAATATAATAAGTTAACTAACGAAAATTAAAATTATGATATTATTTTATTATTAAGTCTTTACAGCATGTTGGTAAAATTTGAATAATTTACAGCTTTTTAAAAAAAAGCGGTTTTATTGAAGATTCATTTTCTTTTAAAATAGCATAATATAAACCCGAAGGCAAAGAGCTAACTTCCATCTTAGAATGATAGCTGCCTAATGCTAGTTTATATTCTAGCAATAATTTCCCCATGGTATTAATTATAGATATAGTTGATCCAATAATTGCTTTGTTATGGTTGATGAATAGTACATTATCAACAGGGTTTGGATAAATGTTTAGTTCTACTATTTCCCTATTTTCTATTTTTCTAATCGCACTATAAAAATAACTGCCATCATTATCTATACATTTTAATCGATAGAAACAAATGGGTTTATTACTTTTAAAATCAGTAAAACTATAATTATTCTTTGCATCTTGAGATTTTGCATCAATAAAACCTATTGCCTCAAATTCAACATCTTCATTTCCTCTTTCAACTTCAAAACCTTTAAAGTTTAGTTCTTTAGATGTTTGCCAATTTAAGCGTACCCCTTCTTCATGGGTAATTGCTGTAAAAATAGATAAGGTAACAGGAAAAGCAGAACAAATAGTAGCGACGCTGCTTGAATTTTGAGGAATAAATGTGCTACTTAACATAAAATCGTTCAAATTATCATCATTATCAGTGCATCCATTATTAATTCTAACGATACATTTTGTGTTAGCCCCAACATGGGCAGGTTCATTTTCAAAACTTGATGCTGTTGAACCATAACCAATTAAATCGACAATAGAAGAATTTGTTGCACACGAAACCACTGCGCCCGATAAAGTGATACCATTATTCACCAAAGCCACCTTACCCTGTAAAGCACTCATATTAAATGTACCAATTAAATCGGGTGTGGGTAAGTCTAAGCCTACTGTTCCTGTACCTGCTAATTGTATTAAATAATATTTACCAGGGCGAATGGTAGTATTTATTGGCAAACTCGTCCAGCTTGCACTTACAGCACTTGAATATTGAATAGTCCAATTAGAAAGAATGATAGAAGCTTTTGAAGGGTTAAATAATTGAATAAAATCGTTTTTATACATTGCGCCAACATTGCTTCCTCCTCCATAAACTGCCCCAATTACTATATGGGAAACCTGTGCATTTGCAGAAAAAATACTTGTTAGGGCAAAAAAAATTACTTTAAAAATGATTTTGTAACACATGATATTATTATTTTTCACAAAGTAGTCTTTTAATTAGATTGAGGAAGTATATATAATTGACAATAAATGATAACTATTTAAACTTTTAAACTTTGATAGGTCAATAGGTACAAGATAATTTATTCCCAACGCTCAAACTAATTACTTTATGAAAAAAATACAGCTCTTTATTACTATTTCTTTCTTCACCTCCTCTATTTTATTCGCACAAAATGATAGTGTTAAAAATAAATTGTATCCTTTTCAAAACCCTTCGCTAACGTTTGAAAAAAGAGCTAATGATTTGGTTAGCAGACTTTCATTAACCGAAAAACTTGCTTTAATGCAAAACAATGCAAAGCCAGTAGATAGGTTAGGAATACCTGCCTACAACTGGTGGAATGAATGTTTACATGGGGTAGCCCGTGATGGTGTTGCTACCGTTTTCCCACAAGCTATTGCCTTTTCGGCAACTTGGAATCCTGCATTGGTTTTTAAAATTGCTTATGCAATTTCAACTGAAGCAAGGGCTAAACATGAAGAACATAATAGAAAGGGAGAACATAAAATTTATGAAGGATTAACCTTTTGGACTCCCAACATAAACATATTTAGAGATCCAAGATGGGGAAGAGGTCAAGAAACTTATGGAGAAGATCCATTTTTAACCTCACGTACTGGAGTTGCTTTTGTAAAAGGCTTACAAGGTAATGATAGCAAATATTTTAAAGTGATAGCTACTGCAAAACATTATGCTGTACATAGTGGTAGCGAACATAACCGCCATATTTTTGATGCTGTAGTTAGTAAGGCCGATTTGTTTGACACTTATTTACCTGCATTTGAAAGTTTGGTTAAAGAAGGAAAGGTTTATAGCATAATGGGGGCTTATAATAGTGTAAATGGTGCACCTGCTTGTGCTAATAAATTTTTGTTAGATACGATATTAAGAAAGAAATGGGGCTTTAAAGGATATGTAGTATCAGATTGTGGCGCTATTGGTGATATATTTAACCACCACCATTTTGCAAAATCTCAAGCTGAAGCTTCTGCTTTGGCAGTTAAAGCAGGTTGCGATCTTACCTGTGGTGGTGAATACATGAGTATGGAAAAAGCAGTAGTAGATGGTACTATTACCGAAAAGGAATTGAATGTTTCGGTTACGCGTTTAATGCTTGCTTTGTTTAAACTAGGTATTTTTGATGATAATAGTTTGGTTAAATATGCACAGATACCGGTAACCGAAAACAACTCACCCCAACACGATACTCTTGCTAAACAAGCTGCGTTGGAAAGTATGGTGTTGTTACAAAACAAAAGCAAACTATTACCAATCAATTTTTCGAATGGGGGTAAAGAAAGTATTTATAAAACTATTGTTGTTATGGGGCCTTTTGCCAACGACAAAACAGTACTACAAGGTAATTATAATGGTACACCTGCTGCCCCTGTAACATTTTTTAAAGGTATTCAGGCTAAATTTGGCAAAACGGCTAACATCACGAGTAATAACTTTATTAAAAAGCCAGAAAAACTATATGCTAATGATACCAATATAGAGGATAGCATAGCTAAAGCAGTGGCAGCATGTAAAGAGGCAGATTTAGTTATTTTTTGTGGAGGAATAGATGCAAGTGTGGAAGGCGAAGAAAGCAAATTTGAAATGAAAGGTTTTTATAAAGGCGATAGAACAGATCTTAAGCTGCCCGAAGTACAATTAAATACACTTAAAGCTTTAAAAGCTGCTGGTAAAAAAGTAATATTGGTACTAACTAATGGTAGTGCCATTGCGCTTAACTGGGAAAATGAAAACTTAGATGCCATAGTAGAAGCGTGGTATCCTGGGCAGCAAGGGGGTAATGCTTTAGCAGATATATTATCGGGTGATTATAATCCATCGGGGAAATTGCCCCTTACTTTTTACAAATCGGAAAAAGACTTACCTGAATTTGAAGATTACAATATGAAAGGCCGAACCTATAAATACTTCACCGGAACTCCATTGTATCCTTTTGGCTACGGTCTAAGCTATGCTAGTTTTAGTTATAGTAATTTACATCTTTCTAAAACAATTGCTAGTGCAAAAGATTCCATTACTATTGGCGTTGACGTAAAAAATGAAGCCACTATAGATGGAACAGAGGTTGTTGAAGTATATGCTTCTGCTATTGATAATACAAAGTTTAGGGCTCAAAAAACATTGGTTGGGTTTACTAAAGTAGCCATTAAAAGTAGGAATACAGAAAAAGTTACTATTAAAATTGCTGTAAACGCATTAAGGCAGTTTGATGAAACACAAAATGATTATACCGTTTACCCTGGTGAATATCAAATTATTGCAGGTTCATCATCCTTGGATAAGAGAGTAACAAGTAAATTAACTGTAAAATAGTATAGAATTTAACAAGAGAATGTTACTCTGGTTGTACTGTATTTAGGGATACATCTATTAATTAAATGGAGTATTATTCTATTAGTTATTAATGCTTAACAAAAAAGGTTGTTTCAATAAACAAATGAATTTATTGAAACAACCTTTTTGAACTTTTATATTTTTACTAGAAAAATTTATAACTAAAAAAAACAATTTTGTCCTACTATACCCAAAGATTAGAAGGATATTGACCCGATTCTACTAAATTTCGTACAGATTGTTTAACACCTTCAGCATCTTCTTTGTACGTAACACCAAACCATTTTGCATCCGTTCCTATCACTTCTATACTACCCAATCCTTTTTTAATAAATGCATCTGCTGTTTTAGGAATAAAGAACTCCGATTTTGGAATATTTATTTGTTCATCTAAAAATGTATCAAACAATTTCTCGGCAAAAGGGATAAAGCTTGATCCAAAACAATAAAAATTCATACTAACCTTTGTGTCGGGAGGTAAAACAGAAGTTACCTCATCTTCTTCAAAAACAATCTCTTCATCTTTCGTGTAAATTTTAGTTCTTTCATCTATTCCTACTAAATTACCACTCTCATCTATTTTACATACCCCCCTACTCACGCTTCCGTTCTCGCTCAGTGTATTTACTAGACTGTAACCTATTAATGCATATAAACTATCCGAAACTTTAGTATTAATAAATTCGGCAGCTTTAGCAAATCCATCATTCCCATAAAAATCATCGGCATTTATCACAGCAAATGGTTCTTTTAATACATCTTTACAACACAATAAAGCGTGAGCGGTACCCCAAGGCTTTGTTCTATCAGCAGGAATTGTTCTATCACCTACGAACGAGGTTAACTTTTGGTATACGTATACCGTTTCAATTTTTCCAGCCAATTTAGGTTCAAAAATGCTTTTAAAACTATCTGCAAAGTCTTCTCTAATAATAAATACTACTTTTCCAAATCCGCATTTGATAGCATCGTAAATAGAATAGTCCATTATTGTTTCTCCATTTGGACCAAAACCTTCAACTTGTTTCATTGCTCCGTACCTACTTGCCATACCCGCGGCTAAAATTACTAAAGTGGGTTTCATAAATTTGCTTTAATTAATGATGAAAATTTAAAGTGTTTAAAACAAAAGAAAGATGGATGAATTAAACAAATTATTAGACAAACATAAAGTATTTATTCAAAAAAATGTATTTGACACATCAAAAAAAGGCACATTGATAGATGTTTTAAGAATTGATACGATTCACCAAGTAGTTAGTGGCAATAAAATTTTTAAACTTAAACTACATCTAACCGATGCTATAAAAATGAAATTAAATACTATAGCAACATTTGGCGGTGCTTATTCAAATCATATTCTTGCAACAGCATTTGCATGTAATTCTTTAGCTGTTAATAGTATTGGAATTATAAGAGGCGAAAAACCAGCTAAAATGAGTGACACTTTATTAGAGTCTGAGCGATTAGGAATGAACCTAATTTTTGTTAGTAGAGAAGAATTTAGAGATAAAGCGAAATTAAAAAAAGGTTTAGATGCGCCTATCTATTGGGTAAATGAGGGAGGTTACAGCAAATTGGGTGCAGAAGGGGTTAAAGACATGTTTGAATGGATAGATGAAAGTTACACTGATATCGTATGTGCTGTTGGCACCGGAACAATGATGGCGGGGTTAATTGCAGGTGCAAGAATAAATCAAAAAGTTACTGGTATTTGTGTTTTAAAGGGATATGAAGGGGCAACACTAGACATAGAAAATTTACTCTCCCAAGAGGATAAAACAAAAAATTACAAAGTATTGCACCAATATCATTTGGGGGGCTATGCTAAACAAAATGACCTACAAATTACCTGGATGAACAATTTTTATAAACAATATAAAATTCCAACTGATATTGTGTATACTTCAAAATTATTCATGGCAGTTGAAGATTTAATTAATAATGACTATTTTATCAATGGAAGTAAAGTACTAATAATTCATAGTGGAGGTTTGCAAGGCAATAATTCTATTAATGACGAAAGATTGAACTTTTATACCAATAATAAAATGATTTGAGTAAAAAGAATGTTTGACTTTAAAGATTCTTAGCTCATCACTTTTGGCAAACCATTTTATTTTTATGATGAGTACTTACTTGCTTATTAACATCTATAGAACAATTCAAGCAATATATATTTTAATTTTATTGATAAGAAAGTTAGATTTGCGGCTATAGTAATTTAATTATAACCCTACAGTACAACCCAATGAATATTTTAATAGGTGATGATCACGGAGTAGTGAGAAAAGGTTTAAGAACCATATTGTCGGATGCTTACCCACTTGCCTATATAGAGGAGGCTATTGATGGAGCAGATTTATTAAAGAAACTTGATTTGAAGAAGTGGTCGGTTATCGTTTCAGACCTATCTATGCCGGGAAGATCTGGATTGGAAATAGTGAAAGTTGTAAAAGAGCATTACGCTAAGATACCAGTTATTATATTAAGTGTTCATTCGCCAGAACATTACGCAGTGAGAGCCTTTAAAGCTGGAGCAGCAGCTTATTTAACAAAAGAAAGCGCACCGGAAGAATTAGTTAAAGCAATAGAACAAGTTTTAGGCGGGCATAAATATGTTACCCCAGAAGTTGCAGATTTATTAATTCAATATAATGTGAATGATAATGTAGAAGAGCTTCATAAAAAACTTTCTGATAGAGAAATGGAAGTTTTTGAAATGTTAGCTAAAGGAAAAAAAATAACTGACATTGGTGAAGAACTATCCTTAAGTGTTAATACCATAAGTACTTATAGAGCGAGAATTATGGAAAAAATGCACATGACCTCCAATGCTGACATTACTAAATATGCAATTGAACATGGTTTTGATTAACCCAAACTTCTAATTTTAGCAATTATCCCTGTTGTTGAGAATCCATCAATAATTTTATTAATAACAACTCTCCCTCCATTATTTATAACTTCTTTAGCCCCAACTATTTGTTCAATAGTATAATCACCACCTTTTACTAAAACATCAGGTAAAATGGAAGTTATTAAATTGTGCGGTGTATCTTCATCAAAAACCACAACAGCATCAACAATTGCCAAACTAGCCATCATTAAACTTCTACTTTTTTCATTATTTATTGGGCGCTCTTCCCCCTTTAATCTTTTTGTACTAGCATCACTATTTAAACCAACAATTAAGATATCAGCTTCTTTTGCAGCTTGAGACAATGAAAATATATGCCCCTCGTGCAAAATATCAAAACAACCATTGGAGAAGGAAATGGTTAATCCTTTTATTTTAAACCCATTAACTACTGAAATTAAAGAAGGTAGGGTATAAATCTTTTTTTCTATCGCATCAATTTGTTTCATTAACTAGTTCTGTTTTATTATAAAGCGGTAAAAGACCTAAAGAAATGAACCCAACAATTAATACGATTACAAATTGAGCAAACCATTGTAGGGTACCGTTAGCAAATCCAATTTCAAAAGGAACATTACTTTTCTCTAACACTTTGGCAAGAAAAAAAGCATAAGTACCTATTCCTCCGGGGGTTATAATCATACCAATGCTTGCAAAAGCTAAGCCCGAAATAGCAGCCCCAAGCCCAAGTTGAGAAGTGCCCTGTGTAGCCAATAGACCAACCCAAGTACCCCCAATATACATACTCCAAATGCCGATAGTACATAAAATAAATTTACCTTTTTGTTGTAAGTTTTTTATGGACATCAATCCTTCCAAAATACCTTTTAATATTTTTTTTAAAGCAATTACAATTTTTAAATGTCCAAATAATCTAAGCCATATTCTAAACGTGAATATAATGATCAATAATACGGCAATGGCTATAAATACTTTAGAAAGAGAGTAAGTCCCTTTTTTATTTGCTAATAAGTTAACAACTAATTCCTTTCCATATTCGCCAATTATGGCATATTGAGAAATAAAAGCCAATACAAAAACCAATCCTAGGCAAACTACGTCAAACGCTCGTTCTACAAATATTGTTCCTACTAGTTTTTCAACGGGTACCTTTTCATATTTAGATAAGATTGTACATTTTAACACCTCACCTAATCGTGGAACAGCAAGGTTGGCTAAGTATCCTATCATAACTGCAAAAAAGGTGTTATACAATTTGGGATTATACCCTAATGGTTGCATTAACGTTTTCCAACGAATAGATCGTAGAATATGACTAACTGTTAGAATTACGAACACAGGTATTAATAACCAAAAGTTAGAGGTAATTAAAGATTTTTTAAATTCTGCCCACTTATTATTTGGAATTTGATTAAGACTCCACCAAACTAAAAATACTCCTATTCCTAAGAAGAATAAGTATTTTAAGCCATTAGCAACTTTTATATTCATCTGGGTAAGCATTAATTAAAATATATAATAAAAAACTTTGTAAGCAAAAGTTAGAGCTTGTTGCCTTCTTTTGGGAAGACTACGGTAGGCTTAAAACTTTTAGCAGCTTCAAAATCCATTAAGGCATAAGATATTATTACCACAACATCTCCCACAGCACCTCTACGCGCAGCAGGACCATTTAAACAAATAACACCACTTCCTCTTTTCCCTTTGATGATGTAGGTTTCTAAACGTTCGCCATTATTAACATTTACTACCTGAATTTTTTCATTTTCAATAAAATTAGCCGCTTCCATTATGTCTTCATCAATTGTAAGACTCCCAACATAATTTAAATTAGCCTCAGTTATTACAGCTCTATGAATCTTCGATTTAAGTATCTCTATTTGCATACGCAGGCAAAAGTAAGGTTACAAAAGTTAAGCATTTATTTTTTCAGAAATAAACATGTTGTCAATCAGCCTTATTTCGCCAATAAAAACTGCTATTACTACAACCGAGGGTGTCATTGGGTTGTATTCACTCACCTCAATTAATGTCTTAGCTTCACATATTTCAACATAATCTATTGCAGAAACACCACCACTTAACAACATCGTTTTTGCTTTTTCTTTACATTCATGAGCGGTAAGTACCTCTATATTGTTCTTTATAAATAAAATAGATTGATAAATAACAGCAGCCTGTTCTTTTTGTATTTCGGTTAAGCGCATATTTCTACTACTCATTGCAAGACCATTATCCTCTCTTATTATATCGCTAACTATTAATTGGGTATTACTTTTTGTTATTTCTAGTAATTTTTTAACTACTAAACATTGTTGCAAGTCTTTTTGGCCAAGAATAATTTGATGAGGTTTAATAATTGTAAGTAATCTATCAACTACTTTACAAACTCCTTGAAAATGCCCTGTTCTATACTTTCCTTCCAAGACCAATTCAATATTGCCTAACTCATAATGTTTTGATACACGATCCTCGGGATAAATTGTATTAGTTGAGGGCAGAAAAAGAACATCACACCCTACCTCAATTAGTTGTTTAATATCAGACTCGGTAGTTTTTGGATACTTCTCAAAATCATTTGCATCGTTAAATTGTGTTGGGTTTACAAAAATACTACAAACAGTAATTTGATTATTTAACTTACTAGTTTCTATTAATGAAAGGTGTCCTTTGTGCAAAGCACCCATTGTAGGCACAAAGCCAATACGCTTACCTGCTTGCTTTTGTTTGGATAAATAGGCAGAAATATCATCTATAAATTGAAATATAATCATCAAATAATAATTTAAAAAATCACGTAATATAAAATTCACCGTAATTCATGTAACTTTGCCCACTTGTTTTAAAGGCTACACACAAAAATTACGACTAAATAGATGTCAAAGAAAAGAATTTTATTCATTGCCACAGAAATGTCGCCTTATTTGGAGCTTACAGAATTTGCAGAGATTGTAAATAGGTTAGCGGTAAAAAGTAACGAAACAGGGTTAGAGGTAAGATGTATTATGCCCCGTTTTGGTGTTATTAACGAACGTAGACACAGGTTACATGAAGTTGTTAGGCTCTCGGGTATCAATGTATCTGTTGATAACGATGATTATCCTTTACAAATTAAGGTGGCCTCCTTACCCAACGCAAGATTACAGGTTTATTTCTTAGAAAATGAAGACTTCTTTAAAAGAAAGAACATTTTTCATGATGATAATGAAAATTGGTTTGACGATAATGGCTTAAGGGCTATTTTCTTTTGTAAGGGGGCATTAGAAACTGTAAAGAAGTTTGGATGGGCGCCCGATGTTATTCATTGTAGCGGCTGGATGGCAAGTTTAGCTCCCGTTTACATTCGAACAGCTTATAAAAGAGAACCTGTATTTGGCAACAGTAAAATAGTATTTACCATTGGTGAAAACACTTTTACTGAAAAGCTTTCTGCAGATTTCATTAAGAAAGCACTTATCAACAACAACATTAAAGAGAAAGATTTAGAAACTTTTAAAGCATTAACAAACACCGCTTTATTTAAAGGTGGTTCTACTTATGCAGATGCCATTACTTTTGGTGCCCACGAAGTAGATAATGATCTTGTTACAGAATTTTCTAAAGCAAAAGGGAAAAAAATAGTTTCTTTTAAAGGCTATGATTCTGATTTGTCTGAATACTTAGAATTATACAACAGCCTTGCTACTTAATTCCACACCTGAATATTAGCTTTAATTCATTAACTTATTTATAGTCAATAAAGTTAATAGTCTAATAGAATTGCAATTATATTTGCCCCCATTAATTAAAAAAATATTTATTTATGCCTTACTTATTTACATCAGAGAGTGTATCTGAAGGACATCCAGACAAAGTAGCAGATCAGATTTCTGATGCATTGATTGATAACTTTTTAGCTTTTGACCCTGAGTCGAAAGTAGCTTGCGAAACATTGGTAACAACTGGTCAGGTTATATTGGCTGGAGAAGTAAAGAGTAAGTCTTATTTAGATGTTCAAGAAATTGCAAGAGGTGTAATCCGCAAAATTGGTTACACTAAAAGTGAATATATGTTTGAAGCTAATAGCTGTGGTATATTATCGGCTATTCATGAACAAAGCGCTGATATTAACCAAGGCGTTGATCGTAGTAACAAAGAAGACCAAGGTGCCGGCGACCAAGGGATGATGTTTGGTTATGCAACCAACGAAACTGAAGATTATATGCCGTTAGCCTTAGACTTAGCCCACAAAGTATTAATTGAATTAGCTGCTTTACGTAGAGAAAATAATGAAATTAAATATTTACGTCCTGATGCTAAAAGCCAAGTTACATTAGAGTATGACGATAATAACAAGCCAATACGTATTGATGCAATTGTGGTATCAACGCAACATGATGATTTTGATACAGAAGCTACCATGTTGGCTAAAATTAAAGAAGACATTGTAAACATTCTAATTCCACGCGTAAAGGCTAAATATAGCAAGTATGCCTCATTATTTAATGATGATATCAAATACCACATTAACCCAACTGGCAAGTTTGTTATTGGTGGTCCACATGGTGATACTGGTTTAACTGGTAGAAAAATTATTGTAGATACTTATGGTGGTAAAGGTGCACATGGTGGTGGTGCATTTAGTGGTAAAGATCCAAGTAAAGTAGATAGAAGTGCTGCTTATGCCACTAGACATATTGCTAAAAACTTAGTTGCTGCTGGTATTGCCGAAGAAGTATTGGTACAAGTTTCTTATGCAATTGGTGTAGCAAAGCCAATGGGTATTTATGTAAATACTTATGGAACAGCGAAAGTTAATTTACAAGATGGACAAATAGCCCAACTTGTTGAAAGCATTTTTGATATGCGCCCTTACTTTATAGAACAACGTTTAAAACTTAGGAATCCTATTTATAGCGAAACCGCTGCTTATGGGCACATGGGTCGTAAAAACGAAACAGTAACCAAACACTTTAATGGTCCAGATGGAACTTTGATTGTAAAAGAAGTGGAACTATTTACTTGGGAGAAGTTAGATTACGTTGAAGCAGTTAAGAAAGCTTTTGGTTTGTAAATAATACCTTTCAATCTATACAGAGCGGTTTATGGGCAACTATAAACCGCTTTTTTATTATATTTAACAGTAACGCCACCTACTTTTTTATAAAATCATACCTAGCTATCATCCCTAAAAATTTATTAACCATCATGTTAACAAAAAACTCCCCATATAAAAGCATTTGTATTAGTAAGCACTTTATTTTGCAGCGATGAAAAAACAACTTCTTTTTGGGGCAATCCTATTGTTTACTTTGAGTAGTTGTAGTAGTCTTCACAAAATTATAGCTAGAGATACTTCTACAAACGTTCATAACAATACCAAGAAGAAAAAGCATGATATCAAGTTTATAAATGATATTGAAATTCAACCTGGCGATGCTGTTACTGCGAAGCATAAAACTAGTGGAATTAAGAAAAAATCTACATACCATTATACGTATGATACCTCTTTGGCAAATTCTGTTAGCTTAGAAGATGCAAATCCTTTACAAATAAAATACGCCATCATTACAGATGCAGAAGTGGAAAAACTTAACAATATAAGTTTATTAGAGAAAATTGATGAATGGTGGGGTACTAAATATTGTATTGGAGGTCAATCAAAAGATTGTACGGATTGTTCGGGCTTTTCGGGCACCATTTTTAAAGAGGTATATAACATTGAGCTTCCACGAACTGCTGCTGACCAATATAATTCCTGTGATAAAATAACAACAGACTCCTTACAAGAAGGTGATTTAGTATTTTTTCATACTTACGGTAGAAGTATCTCGCATGTTGGTATTTATATTACCAACAATAAATTTGTACATGCATCCACTAGCGAAGGGGTTACCATTAGCGATTTAAACGATAAATACTGGCAACCTCGCTTTATGGCAGCAGGCAGAGTAAAGCAATAACACAATTATAATTAGCACGATGCTCTCAATTCATTTAGAAAACCTTTCTTTTTTTGCTCATCATGGTTTGTATGATTTTGAAAGAGAGAATGGAAATAATTTTATTGTAAATGCATTAATACAATATCATCCTTCTGGAAATATCAACACAATTGATGATACCATAGATTATGCATCGATTTACAAGCTTATTAAACACAGAATGGAATTGCCCACTCCCCTATTAGAAACTATTGTGATGGACATAGCATCTAAAATTTTACAACAGTTTTCAATGGCTGAATTTGTTTCTATTCAGCTCATAAAAGAAAATCCTCCTATTAATAACTTTAAAGGTAAAGTTGCAGTAAGCTTTCAATTATTGAGAAATGAAATCAATTAAAGTAGTAAAATACACATTTGTATTATTAATTTTATTAATGAGTGTAACCTTAAAAGCGCAAGATATTAATGTGCTGCTTAAAGAAGCCGAAAACTTTGAACATAGTTTTAAAGAACCCGATGCACTTAATAAGTACAAGGAGGTATTGGCGATTGATGCAAAAAACATGAAGGCGTTGATAAAAGCTGCTGAATTAAGTTGTTGTATAGGTAATCGTTCGGCTAATAAAAGCGATAAACGTTTGAACTATGAGAGTGGATTATCATTTGCAAAGAGGGCTTTAGGAATGGATAGTAACAGTGCAGATGCAAATTATGCAATGGCAATGATGAGTGGAAAGATGACGGAGGTAGAAACGGAAAACAAACTAGTGGTCGCTTATGTAAGAGATTGTAAGAACTACGCTGATAAAGCTTTAAAGATTAACCCTAATCATGCCAAGGCTAATTTTACAGAAGGACGTTGGCATTATGAAATGGTTACTTTAAATTCTTTTAAACGACTAGCTGCAAATGTTATTTATGGCGGTGTACAAGCTGCAAAACTAGATAGTGCTATTTATTATCTAGAAAAGTGCCGATCTATTGATCCTTACTACATGATAGACTATTACTACTTAAATAAAGCTTACAAAGAAGATTATAAAATTGCCAAACAAATAGAGATACTTACCAAAATGAGTAAATTACCTACTAGAACCTTTGATGATGTTGCCATGAAAGCTGAGGCCAATAAACTATTGGCAGAGTTGGAGTAACCCAACCTTAAACTTTTCTTTGGTAGTTTTTTTTAGAGATTTAAATTCTTAAATTTTCTTCTTTATTTAAAATAAAGAAGTATTTTAATTCATTGTGTTTTTACCATTTTCAAATCGGTATTTGCACCAAAAAAAGTATTTGCACCATTCCCGAGCTCGTAATTGCAACAAGCACGCGTATTTGCACCGTACCCGAGCTCGTAATTGCAACAAGTACGCGTGTTTGTACCGTTCCCGAGCTCGTAATTGCAACAAGTACGCGTATTTGTACCGTACCCGAGCTCGTAATTGCAACAAGTACGCGTGTTTGTACCGTTCCCGAGCTCGTAATTACAACAAGTATGCGTATTTGCACCGTTCCCGAGCTCGTAGTTGCAACAAGTACGCGTGTTTGCACCATACCGCTTATGTTACTGCAAGGGTAAAATATTATAGCTTGACGAACAGTAGTAATCCTCCGACTCGTATTTGTCTGTACTTGGCTTGTTTGCATCAGTACTTAGCTCGTGTACTTTAGAACGTTACAAGTTTGAGTCAAGAAATCGATTGTTTCAGTTAGTACTTTACTTTTTTGAATTAGAACTTGGCTTGCTTGAATTAGAACTTCAAACTTTAGGATTGCTAATGATTAAATTGTAATTTACAAGAACCACTTCTTTCATCTTATTATTCCTAATCCCGTTTTGTAGGCATGATGATAGGGCTTTAAATAACGAAGCCACAAAAGTCATTCAAACCGTTGCAGTAGAGTTGGGCTTAATTTCAATTCTTGTAAATACCCATTAAACCAAATCTATCTTTTATACTCTCTATAAAAGTTTGTACTGATTATAAAATGATTTGAAAGAAAAGAATGCTTGATTCGCTTTGTAATTAAAAAATATAGTCATTTAATTTTCGCCAACTATTTACTTTAAAGTATAAATGTCCTTCATTAATTAATGAATTATTTATGATTCGAGTTATATCGGTAGTATTTGTTTGTTTATTTACTACCCAATGCTTTAGCCAAGTGATTATTTCTCCAAGAGAATCTAAGAATGATATTGGTTTATTGATTGGTAATATTGTAGATGCCAACACTGGTAAAGCAGTGCCGTTTGCTACCGTTTCGGCCTTGTGCTTTACTGATTCTATAAAAAAACATATTCAAGCAACAGATAAAAATGGTTCTTTCGAAATAGATAAACTGCCGCTTGGTTATTATAAATTAATAATAAGGGCTGTAGGCTTTAAAAATACTATTATTGATAGCATTAACATTAGAACCGAAAGAGCCGACTTTAATTTAGGCGATATTAGGGTTAATGCTACCTCCTCACAATTGGATGAAGTGGTAATTTATGCTGAAAAGCCTTTAATTGAGAATAGAGACGGAAAAATTATTTACAATGTAGGCGAAAGTGCCTTGAGTAATGGCTCATCAACAGCCGAAATTCTAAAAAACATGCCCCTAGTTAGTAATGACCCTACAGGTAAAATATTATTAAAGGGTAAAGAACCCAAGATTTTAATTGACGACAAACCAACTGACCTTTCTGCCGACCAATTAAAAGATTTGCTAGAAAGCTTACCGGGAAGCAGCATTGATAAAATAGAATTGATGACCAACCCTCCGCCACAGTATGCCACAGAACAAGGGGGTGTAATAAATATTGTTACCAAAAAAGGGAAGATTGGCTTTACGGGTAAAGTAACGATTAGTGGAGGCACAAGGGGCGAAGGAAGTATTTCGGCAAACGGAAGTTATCGTACAAAAGGCTTTTCTACCAATAACATTGTGGGCATTTCGGGCAATAACTACACCGGTAACAATTATTCTAGCAGAGAAAATTTCTATACCTATGGCATTACTTATAACCATACTACTAGCAATTGGACCAATCAAAACACAAGGCCTAATTTTAGGAGTCAGGTTGATTATGAATTGAATAAAAGAAATATCATCAACTTTACGTATCAAGGGAATTTAAATTATTTTAAAAACACCAACATCACCCAATATGCTAATCTTGATAGTTTACAGAACCTATTAAAAATTAGTAATCGCGATAACGGTAGCAATGGCAATGGATACAACCATAATATAACATTGGGATATAACTGGAAAGGAATTGACCCTAGCGAAGTAATTAGAACGAGTTTAAATATTGGAATGGGCAAAAATGACAATGGAAAAGATTATTATCAAGAATATTTAAATGCTAATTATTACCCAGTAAGCGATAGTACCCAATCGCAGTATTACAATTCATTTAATAATACCATCAATTGTAGAATTAGCTATGATAAACCCCTCGATTCTTTACTTTTTCTTTCTACAGGGGCTACCTACCAACATGGAGTTTATCATAACACCTTAAATACTAGCTTTTACAGTAAGCAGGATAGCTTGTTTAAAAATAACTTATTGTTGAGTAATGATTTTAAATATTATCAAGACATTACTACCATAAGAGCAGCATTTACTTATAAAATAACCGAAAAGACACGTTTTATTGTAGGTGCACAAGCCGAAGAAACACATACTGCTTTTAATTTTAACCTTGGTAATGTACCCAATAATAAAAACGATTACTGGAATTTGATGCCATTTATAACTATCCGAAAAGAATACGCCAAAACCTTTAGTACATCCTTAATTTACAGGGGAAGTATTAAAAGGCCGGGCTTAAATGAATTGAACCCAAATATTGATTATAGCGATAACAACAACATTAAATTTGGCAATTCTGCCTTAGCACCTTCTACCGCCGATAACTTTGATTTTACTTGCAATTGGATGAAAGGTAAATTTTACATTAATACATCCGTTGGTTTTAATAATGTGAAGAATGTTTTTTACCAGATACGTTCTCTTTTAGATTCTGGCAAAACACAAACTACTTATCAAAATATTGCCAACCGCAAGGAATATGAAGCTAGTATATGGGGTGGTTACACCTTTACTAAAAGATGTAGAATAAATAGCAGTATGGGCTATAGTTATAACCAATATAGTGAGGCCGAAAAAATATTATTAAAATACCGAGATGGTGGTAGTTTTTACACGAGCTTTAATTTTAGTTATATGCCCACCAACTTATTAACTTTTGATGGCAATGCTAAATACAGCAGCTTTGCAGATCCTCAAGGCAGAAGTAAAAGTAACCTTAACTTAAACTTTGGCGTACAAAAAAAGTTTTTTGCTAAGCGATTAATTGTTGGCATCAACATAATAGATCCAATCAGTACCCAACAATATACTACTTATGTGTATGGACCTAACTTTACTACTCAAAACTATAGTTCGGCAAATACTAGAAATTACCGACTTACTATTTCATATCAATTGAATAAAATGGTTCAAAAAAGTAGAATTAGTAATAAAGACAAACAAATAGCTATTGATAGATTATTAAATAAACCCAAACTTTAAATGTAAAGCAGGAGCTTAAGAGGTTAATAAAAAGAGGGTGTATTTATTATTTTTATGAATTATCTATCCAATTAATATAAAAATTTCAGTAGAAAGTAAAATAATAATAATAAAATAATATACATATTTATTGCTATTAACGTCCTACTACTATTTTTGCCGCCTTATCAAACAAAAAAGATGAAAAAATTATTAGTTACTACGACAGTTATATTGATGACTGTTGCATCATTTGCACAATCTTTAAACCTAAAAAAAGCACCTTCGGTGGGTTTTGGTTTCTTTTTAAAAGACCTTAATGCTTCTACATCAACTAATATAGATGATATGGCTAAGGGACTTCATTTATCTTATTTTCAAGGCATTAGTAACCATCTAGATTTCATGGCTTTATTAGGAACTAGTTTTACTAAGTATGTAAATAAAGACAAGGTGTACAGTGCCACTCAAGAACATTCGTTAATTGATTTAAATACACATGTAAACCTTAAAATGTTTACAGATAAAACCATTTTTAATCCCTATCTAACCGCAGGTGCTAGTGGATCATTATATAATACTTCTTATTTAATGGCGCATGTTGGCTATGGCGCGGGTATACAAGTTTCCACAGGTGATGGTAGTTTTTTGTATGTACAAAGCATTTATAAAACAGCCATTACAACCAAAACAAACGATGAATTTAATTATTACATAGGTTTTGCAACACCTATTAAAGCTAAACCTGTGGTGGCTAAAAAGCCGGCACCTATTGCACCTGTTGTTGAAGTAGATACAGATGGCGATGGTATTGTTGATAGCAAGGATAAATGCCCTACCGTAAAAGGACTAGCTAAATATGAGGGTTGCCCAATACCTGATACTGATGGGGATGGTATTAATGATGAAGAAGATAAATGTCCTGCTGTTGCAGGGATAGCTAAATATCATGGATGCCCGATTCCTGATACCGATGGGGATGGTATTAATGATGAAGAAGACAAATGCCCTACGGTAATGGGATTAGCACGTTACCAAGGTTGCCCTATTCCTGACACTGATGGCGATGGCATTAATGACGAAGATGATAAATGCCCTACAGTAGCGGGCGTTAAAGAAAATGGTGGTTGCCCTGCTATACAAGAAAAGTTAACAGAACTGGCTAAGAATATTTACTTTAATACAGGTACGGCTACTATTAGTACAAAAGCTACTAAATCGTTAGATGATGTTGCAGAAATTTTAAAGAAATACCCTGCTTCTAAACTAACTATTGAAGGGCATACAGACAATACAGGCAAGGAAGAACTAAATAAGAAACTTTCTCAAAGCCGTGCTGATGCTATTAAGGCTTATTTTGAAAAGAAGGGTATAGAAACTTCTCGTTTAATTGCAAATGGTTATGGATCGGAAAAACCAGTGGCTGATAACAAAACAGAAGCTGGAAAAGCTCAAAATAGAAGAGTAGAATTAAAAGCTACTTACTAAACAGTAACTCTTTTAACTGTTATACTAAATAAGTATAAGGCTAACTTGGAACCAACATTCCGAGTTAGCCTTATTTTTTAAGCGCATATCATAGCTAAAGAACGATTATCAATAAGCATCTTGGGATGCTATCCTTCTAATTGAACTCTTACGTTTTCAAGCGCCTTGTTGGTACAATATGTTTGATAAGGAATTGAAAAAATGGTCCAACGAGTCTTGTTAACCAATTGCCTGGTTTAGAAAAGGTATGAATTTTGAAAATGGTTTTTCCTTCAAATGTCTTTTCAATTGTAAACGTTGATTCTCCCATTTCAACGTGTCCAATTAAAGTCTCATAGCTAAAGCCAATCCTGTTCTTTTCTTTAATTATGTTATTGATTCTAACGCCAAAGATTATTTTTTGTGAAAACCCTCTTATTGGAGGAATATAGGCTTGTTGCACAATGGTATCGCCAATTTGCATTGATCTATTTTCACAAGTCCACTCAGTTATAAAACCCATAATATTATTAGGAAATATCTTATAATCCCAAAAGAAGGTGGTGTCTAATTGATTGAAGCTTTTGCTTGAATTGATTTCTATTAAAGATATTTTCTCATTTAAGCACAATTTATTGTATTTGATAACAGCTTTGCTTTTAAAATATTTAAGGTGATTTATAAAGTATTTTGCTTGGTTGGTTAAGTAGACTTTCATTTTTTTAATCAAACAAGTTATTTGTACAGTAATTAACGAACAATAAGAGTGTTTAGCTAGCAGCACTTATTACTACCAACAAAAGTTTACTATATATTCAATAACCAAATGTAATAACAGAATCACTAAGATGTTACCCTTATTTGAAACAACAGCAGAAAGATTTCTTTAAGATTATGTTCACACAAGCCGCAAACAATTTTGCAAGCAGTCTTTTAACAAGCTAATATTACATAGATTTCTTTGAATATTCTTCAAGCGTCTCCCTTTCCTTTTTACTTAAAGCGTTAATACCTTTTATATTAATCTTGTCAAGTAGCCTATCCATCTCTCTTTGTTGGTTGTTTTTGTCTTCGTTATACTGATGGTCAATTGAATAGTAATTTTTGTGCTTTTTAAAAAAGTAATTGTCAATCAATAATATTTGGGGGCGGGTAACAAACAAATAAATAAATATGAGGGAGGGCAAGGTAATAATAGAAATTGTTAGGTAGTTCTCCAATAGGGCGGCAGGTTTTATAATAACAGCTATTATCAACCCTATCAATGCCCCTCCTAAATGAGCTTCATGACCAATATTGTCCTTTTGTGATTTTATACCATAAATGGAATAAACAACAAAAAATAAACTATAAAGCCAACCTGGAATAAAGATGGGTATCCCTAAAAAACCAACCCCCATACCAGGAAATAAGGCTATTGACGCAAACATAATTCCACATACTGCACCAGATGCACCTACTGCACTGTAATCACCATGATTTCTGTGTATTAGTAAACAAATTAAATTACCCCCAATAAGGCTTCCCAAATAAATAAGTAGAAAATTAAACATACCAAGGTAACCTTCTATACCCCCACTAAATGCCAAAAGTGAAAGCATATTCAATATAAGGTGCATCCAGCTAACGTGCAAAAAGCCCGATACTATTAGTCGTTTGTATTCTTTAAACAGGAGAATTTTATTAACCTCAAATTTGTAGTTTTCAAAGAAACGATCATCATTTAATCCTTTGTAGGAAACTACGACATTTACAAATATTAGTAGAAGCCCAATTATTCCTGTGTCAGTCATTTAGTAAGGTTGTTTTTTAAAAGCTAACTAATAATCAATTTATATCTAGAATTATGAATCTAAAAACAAATGTAAGGGTTCATTATATTTTGTAATGCACCCGAAACAAAAACGAGTATAGTATTAATTGTTGATTTATACCCTTTTTAGTGTTATTCATTTTACACCTGACAGAAGAAATTTGGGTTTTAGAAAATTTAGGTTAATCATATTCTACTTTGGCATTTTAAGTGGTTTAAAGTCCTCCTTTTGGGTAAAATACCAATTAAAACTAAATACTTTTTAAACATTTGCCAAGCGTTAAATAATAAACTATTAATAAACAAAAAACTTTTTAGAGCACCATCATTTTAAATAAAGCACAACAAACAGTCATTTTAATAATGCCTTTCAAACAAACTGTAAATGCGTAAAATCAGTATTTAAATATCAATAGAAAGCCAAATGTAAGAATGGAATCCTAAAGATTTAACAGTACCTGATTAAACCCAAAAACAGACCTGTTAAAGCTCAATTATTTGCTACCCAAAAACTATGCGACAAGCAGATGTAAGCTAATGTGTCATTTACACTAGCCCCCTGCATTTACTTATTGTAAACTGAGCTAGTCAAGTAATAAACAGCACAAGTAGGATACTCTTTATAAGCTTCTTTTGACTTTATAAAGCCTGATTTAAGTAAAAGTTTTGTTGAACTATAATTCTCATGATGGGTAAAAGCTTCTATTTCATTAAGTTTTAGAACCTTAAAGGCAAAATCAATAACTTTCTCGATAGCTTCTTTCATTATTCCTTGATTCTGAAAGTTTGTTAAAAGCTCATATCCAATTTCACTTGTATCTTTTTCATTTGAAAAGCCAAATAGACAAATTGTTCCAATAAGGGCTTTGCTATTTTTAAAACTTATTGCCCAATAAATTGACTCATCTTTATTAATGCTGTCATTAATTTTATTGATAAAGTTTAATGCGTCTTCTAATGTTTTGCTTTCTTGCCTATCAAGGTACTTGTTTATCTGTTTATTGGAACGTAAAGCAAAAACATTTTCTACATCCTCAATTGATAATTGTCTTAGCGTTAACCTCGGGGTCGTTAAAGTGGGAAAAGGCTTAAAAAAGTTAGTGATCATCCTAGCGTATTTTTTAATAATAAACAATTTTAGTCTTCATTAGCAGACCTCTACATGCCAAATAAAGAAAAGTTAGTTGATAAAGTAGGTTTATAAGTCAACTTCAACTTCAATTTCAAACAAAAACGGATAAATGCCGTTTTAAAATTAAGCACTTCTATTCTAAAACTATAAATTCAATTTCAAAACCATTAAACCCATCTTGCGCAATAAAATTCTTCTCCAACGCTCTACAACTTTAAATACAAGCAGTTGCTTTATTTATTCTCTTTCTAAACAAAAACTAAACTTTCAATCGAAAAATAGGTACAAACACTTGTCATTATTGTATTTTTATATTCCGAACTAGTCTATAGAGTAATGTGGGTTAATTCATTAGACCTCTTCGGAAATTGAATTTGCCACCCGATAACTTCATTTCGAGGCACGAGAAATCTCATTCTGAATAAAAGAAAGGCATTTTCAAATTTGTTTACTGCCTCTGGTTAGATTTCTCGTGCCTCGAAATGACGATTTAGTTACACCTGATACCTGAAAATATAGCTTGTTTCAATTTCCGAAGAGGTCTATTTAAGTATTGGCTATTCATTGCTATCCTTACCATTCACCCTTCTGTAAGCAATTACCCACCCTACAACTTCATCGTAACTATCAATACCCGTTTTTTGTTTATTGGCCTTTAAGTATTGGTCGTAAACGTTTTTAATTATGGGTTCCACACTGTTTTGTTTCCCTAAAATATATTCCCTAAAAATCCTTCTGTCTCGCCTCACCATCGGGCTTAATGATTTAATGTTTAATAGGGCTGCCCAAAAGTCTTTTTTCATCAACTCGTTATTTGCAACAGTAAAAAGCTCGAATAACGATCCATATCTCAACAACACATTCTTTGAATGTATGGCTGCCAAATACCCTACAAAGCTAGCCTCACTTTCGCTAGCATACCCTATTTGGTGTGCCATTTCATGACAAGTTACAAAAGGCAGATAAAAAAGGGGCAAATCAGTGTTAACCTGCGCTTCGCCCGTAAAAGGATTATAATAACCCGAATACCCCGCATAACTAACAATTGTTGTTAACAAAGAGGGTTTTATTGAGGGATGAACATAGTTTATAAATGGATATTTTAAACAAAGGCTATCATAGGCATTAATGGATAGTGCGAATACTTGCTTGTTGGTAGGATAATGATAATTACTATCTCCTAATTGTTTACGTGTTTTGTTTATTTCCTCTACCAAATTACACGTAAATTCTTGTAAATCTGCATCGGTATAATGAGTATTGTTTAAATGTAATTGATGTGCTATGCCTAATCGCCCATAATTAAAACCCCATAAAACATTAAAAACAACATATAACCATAAACACTTTTTTAATAAACCCAAAAAAAGATTCAGTAAATTAACCCAACCAAATTTCCCTTTAATAATTAGAATTATAATTTGTATTAAATATTTAATCACCCAAAGGATAAGCAAAGCATAACACACATCGCCCACGCTAAAAGGAATGCTAACCAATAATTTTCTAGAAAATGAAGCAATTTTGGGATAAATAGATGTTGAATATTGATTTTCTATGTAAGCCGGATGCATAGAAATAAGCCAACAAAGTACAGAAAGCATCAATGGTATCCCCCATTTTAGGAATAATCTAGAGACAAAAGGGTATTTTTGAAGCTTATTATGCATTTTACACTGTAAATATGATGATTTTATTGCAAAAAGATATATTTCCTTTTGTGAATCCAACTAAGACCATTACCTTCGCCCACCCAAAAAAACGGACATGAGCAACCGTAGAGAGTTTGAAATAGCATTTGTGGGGCTGAAGCCAGGTGTTCATGAGTTTGAATACAACATTGATGATAAGTTCTTTGTAAGTTATGGAGTGCAAGATTTTACCAGTTGCACAGCTAAGGTAAAACTGTACCTTG
>Ga0007836_1000061_pt1 | contig 26368 bp, 21 predicted proteins | sample CryBogCBE23Oct07_FD_71205 | JGI IMG/M metagenome (GOLD analysis project Ga0007836, IMG submission 71205) | Freshwater microbial communities from Crystal Bog, Wisconsin, USA - CBE23Oct07 | ecosystem: Environmental > Aquatic > Freshwater > Lake | place: Crystal Bog, Wisconsin, USA | collected...
TCTATGGTCTTTAGATTTAATTTAACGATAATACTGATAGATGAAATTGCCATAAAATGTTTAATACTCTAACTCATTTTATAGGGCATTTATTATCTTAACTTAATGACATTGCCCTGAAGGGGTTTAGGTTTTTGCGAAAATTATTTATACACCCCACTTACTTTACTTTTACTTCATTAAATTGTAAAACACTAAATTGCCACTTTAAAATTTTATATTATGACAAATGGTACTTTCTCTTATCCCCTACCCATTAACGAACCCGTTTATCAATATGCTCCTTCTAGTAAAGAAAAATTAGCAATTAAGAAAAAACTAACTGAATTAAAAAGTATATCTACCAATTGTCCGATGTATATAGGAGACAAAGTTGTAGTTACAGAAAATAAAATTGCACTAAATCCCCCTCATGAAAAAGCCCATTTATTAGGGTATTTGTTTGAGGGTAATGCCCACCATATTTCGGAGGCAATTGATGCTGCTTTACAAGCAAAGGAAGCATGGGAAGCCATGAGTTTTGAAAATAGAGCCAATATATTTTTAAAAGCTGCCGATTTATTGGCCACAAAATACAGGGCTGATATTGTTGCCGTTACTATGCTTGGGCAAGGTAAAAATGTGTACCAAGCTGAGATTGATGCAGCTTGCGAATTGATAGACTTTTTGCGCTTTAATGTACATTTTTTAAGCGAGATATATAAACAACAACCTATATCATCGGCTGGTATGCACAATAGAGTAGAATATAGACCGTTGGAAGGTTTTGTATTGGCAATTAGCCCTTTTAACTTTACAGCAATTGGTGGAAATTTACCAACTAGCGCGGCACTTTGTGGCAATGTTGTGGTTTGGAAGCCTGCATATACCCAAGCTTACTCTGCTAATTTGTTTATGAACATTTTAAAAGAAGCTGGTTTACCCGATGGCGTTATCAATTTAATTTATGTTGATGGCAATGAATTAGGAAAAATTTGTTTTTCTCATCCCGAATTTTCTGGTGTACATTTTACAGGAAGTACAGGTGTATTTAATACAATTTGGAAAACAATTGGTGAAAACATTAGCTGCTTTAAAACCTATCCCAGAATAGTTGGCGAAACAGGAGGTAAAGATTTTGTGATGATTCATAAATCTGCAAATGTTGATGTAGCAGTTACTGCCTTAATAAGGGGTGCATTTGAGTATCAGGGACAAAAATGTAGTGCAGCTTCAAGAGCTTATCTTCCAAGTAATTTGTCGCAAGCAATTAAAGAAAATCTTTTATCTACTTTGGCAACCATTAAGATGGGTACAGTAGAAGACTGTAGAAATTTTATTAATGCAGTAATTGACGAACGCTCTTATAAAAAAATAGTTAGCTATATTGAATTTGCTAAGAATAGTAATGAAGCAACCATTATTTGTGGCGGTGGATACGATGATAGTATTGGATATTTTATTGAACCTACTGTTATAGAAACCCTCAATCCAAAATTCAAAACAATGTGTGAGGAAATATTTGGACCTGTATTAACTATTTACACGTATAATGAAAATGAATTTGAGGAAACACTTCAATTGGTTAATTCAACTTCAGACTATGCTTTAACAGGTGCAATTATAGCTCAGGATAGATATGCTGTTGAACTTGCTACTAAAAAGCTTAGAAACTCCTCAGGTAATTTCTATATAAATGATAAACCTACTGGCGCAGTAGTGGGGCAACAACCATTTGGAGGTGCTAGAAGAAGTGGTACTAATGATAAAGCAGGTAGTATTCTAAATCTATTTAGATGGTTAAGTGCCAGAACAATCAAAGAAGTTACGGTACCAGTTACTACTTATGCTTATCCATTTTTAGAAGAAGAATAGCTAAACCATTTTAAATGCAACTTCTGCAATTAGGAATGCTATTAAACCTCTTAAATAATTGATTTTTCACAATTCTCTTCCAATAGAATGGCTTATAGTTATAGCATACAAATTGGTAATGAATATAAGCTAAATGATTAGGCAACTTGAAAAAGTTGCTTAATCTAGCCACTAAGATTTACCAACTCCTTTAACGTTTGTAAATCAAATACATTCATTAGTCTTAAATCAAAACTTGTCTATTAAAATATTTTGAACAAATCTGGCTTACTTAAAAGACAATACTTAGGGCTTCATTAATGTAAAATTTGGTTTGAGCTTGTGCTGATAAACTCAGGCTCAACTATCTTTTCTACATTTAATGGAGCTTTCTTTTTTACCTCAGGAATAAATTTCGTAAGCAAATAAACACCTAGAAAAAAGAAAACTAATTGAGCTACTATGGTGTATGTACAACCTATAGGAAGTATATAAAATGTACCTACTGTAATTAATACTGATATAGAAACCAAAGTGTATAAAATTTGTACGTGGTTAAAACCTCTGTCTAAAAGTATATGATGAAGGTGTCTTCTATCTGGATAAAAAGGCGATTGACCATGTAGAATTCTAATACCAAATACTCTTAATGTATCTAATAATGGCACTGCTAAAATACCAAAACCCATAGCTGTTGAGGTGAGCTTAGGAAAGAAATTAGTATTGGGTGCAGTTTCAATAAACCTAATAACAAGTATAGCATTAATTAGTCCTATTAACATAGAACCAGTATCACCCATAAATATTTTTGCAGGAGAATAATTATAAGTTAAAAAAGCAAATAAACTTGATGCTAAAATAAAGCCTATGGTGGAATAAAACATGTCTCCACTTAAGTAAAAGAATACACCAAATGTGCAAGAAGTTAAAATCCCTAAAGATGCAGCCAAACCATCTATACCATCTATAAGATTAAAGGCATTCATAATAACCATTATGGTTAATAAGGTAAAAAGTACACCAAAAGATGGAATAATATAAGTAACACCAAGAAACCCTTGAAAATTGGTAAAAAGAAGATTGGCTTTAAATATAATAATTATACCAGCTAACAACTGACCAAGAATTTTTTTCATGGGCTTTATTTTTAATATGTCATCTTTTACACCAAAAAAGAATACAACTAAAAAAGAGGCAAAAAAGTATTGTAACTGAGCAGATACTGCAGGTATATTTTGGGTTAACAAAAGCCCCATCATAAAACCAATAAATATTCCTAATCCGCCAAGTGATGGTATAGGATTTTTATGAACCTTACGCTCATCGGGATGATCATAAAGTTTTATTTGATCTGCAAATTGTATAATGATGGGGATTGCGTAAAAACTTATAATAAAAGCTATAATCACACCAATAATTATGTTACCCATAAAGCAAGAATATTTTTACAATTTTAAGAAGTTTGTGATGGGGTTGATTGAGATGTAAATGTATAAGATTAAATTTTTTTAAAAAACTTAATCTTTAAAATTAATAGGAATTAACCAATTTGTTATTTAAACTCAAGGTAAACATCTGTTTGTAGAAAATTGGGATCTTTCATAACATGAGGGTCGTCAACATAAACAACCCAAGGATTTCCAATAGCTGTTTTATGATTTTCTTTTACCCAGGTAGAAAGTGAATCGAATGTAACCGACACTAGAGAACGCTTACCAAAAAAATGAGCTACTGCAGCTTTACATCTTTTAGTTTTTTTATACATTGTACATGGTTCATCTACTGGTAATTTCCGCTCTAAGGGAATACCCCCCTCAATAACAAATAAGTTAGATTGCTTTGTTATCCATGATACTGGCGGCCCAAAGGGTTCTAAATGATTCTTTTTTAAGATAAACATTAAATTATTTAAAATCAGCTTTAATTTAATTTGTTTTTCTCCTTCAAAATTTGTTTCATCTTTCATAGTTAAGTATAGGTTAGGTTGAACAATGGTATTTTCTATATTAATAACTGGAGTAGTTTCTTTTTTAGGGGTTATACTATCAGTTAAATTTTTGGAAGATTGGTTGTTAAATACATCATTTCCATTTTTTAAAATTTCATTTGATAATTTTTCAGAATTATAATTACATGATAGTAAGGAGAAAAGGCAGATAATAAAAAAAGGATATTTCATATTATTAAAAATTAACGGATAGAAGGATGTTTAACAGCTTTAGTGATAAATTTAATGGCAAAGCTTAATTACTATTTTAAAATTAATAATTCAAATATAAAATTATTGATTAATCGTAATGAATGAAATTTGGTGAATAAAATTCATTGGTTCAAATAATTATCTAACAATGTGGGGCTGATAATGAAAAACACTATTTAAAATTGATGTGTAGATTTATAGTTAATGCCTGCAAAGAAATTATAACTAGTATCTTATACATTTATAGGTTTGCAGAATGACATTTGATGTAACAAAAAAAGAAATAGTAAATTCATTAAGTACGATTTATGAAAAGAAAGAGGCAATTAATATTGCCGATATAGTAATGGAAGAAGTTACCAAAGTTTCTAAAATTTATAGAATTTTAAACCCAAATCAACAATTAACTGAAACTGAAACTAGTATTTTAAATAGTATAATGGTTAGATTATTAAAAAATACGCCCATACAATACATAACAAATAAAACATGGTTTGGAGGATTAGTCTTATATGTAGATGAATCTGTATTGATTCCTAGACCTGAAACTGATGAATTAGTTGAATGGATAATAGGTGAAAATAATAAAACCACAAACACTTTGAGTGTTGTGGATATTGGTTGCGGAAGCGGATGTATTGCTTTATCCATCAAAAATAAGCTTACTCATTTTAATGTTACAGCAATAGATGTTAGTGAAGATGCATTGGAAATATTAAAAAAAAATAGTAATGATGTAGGGCTGAACATTGAATTCAAACAAATAGACTTTTTGGACGACACACAATGGAATTGTTTAAATAAGTTTGACATTATAGTAAGTAATCCTCCTTATATAAAGTTATCAGAATCACAAAACATGAACAACAATGTTCTACAATATGAACCTAAAATAGCACTTTTTGTGCCTGATGAGGACCCTCTTTTGTTTTATGATAAAATTGCTCTATTTGCAAAAAATCATCTGAATGAAAATGGAAGTATTTATGTTGAAATAAACGAAAAGCTAGGAACTGAAACTACTGATTTATTTAAACAGTATCAATTTGAAACTATTTTAAAACAAGATTTACAAGGAAAAAACAGGTTTATTAAGGCATATAAATAAAGAATAGGTAATCCCCTATTGGCAATTAAACTATTTATTAATATTCCAACCATAAACCTTACTTTTGCACACTTCAAAATTTTGATGCCGTAACATCAAGCGAACTAAACCTAATTAGGGTTCGACTTAATGTGGCCTATTCTTAACATTTAAATAGACACATGAAATTATCAGCTTTCAAGTATGACCTTCCACTAAATCTTATTGCACAATCACCTTCTAAGAAGAGAGAAGATAGTAGAATGCTTGTTGTTAATCGTAAGACTGGCAACATGGAAAACAAACATTTTAGGGATATACTGGAGTATTTTGACGATAAAGATGTTTTTGTTGTTAACAATACCAAGGTTTTTCCTGCAAGAATGTATGGTAGAAAAGAAAAGACGGGTGCAAAAATTGAAGTTTTTTTACTTCGCGAATTAAATAAGCTTAATCGACTTTGGGATGTAATTGTAGATCCTGCTAGAAAGATAAGGGTTGGTAATAAACTTTATTTTGGAGATAATGAGGAGTTAGTAGCCGAGGTAATAGATAATACTACAAGCAGGGGTCGTACTATTCGTTTTTTATGGGAAGATGATGATGAATCTTTCAAAAAGATGCTTGATACTTTAGGTGAAACCCCTTTACCTAAATACATTAAGCGTATACCTGATGATGAAGACAAGGAACGTTATCAAACAGTATATGCAAAGTATGAAGGTGCTGTTGCTGCCCCAACTGCTGGTTTACATTTTAGCAAGGAACTTATTAAACGTTGTGAAATAAAAGGGATTCGTTTTGCAGAATTAACTTTACATACTGGGTTAACAACTTTTAAACCTATTGAAGTTGAAGATTTGAGTAAACACAAAATGGATGCTGAATATTTTAAAATTCCAGAGGAAACTAGTGTTATTGTTAACAAAGCTAAAGATTTAAACCGAAGAGTTTGTGCTATTGGTACTACAACAATGAGGGCATTAGAATCTAGTTTTACAGCACAAAAGCTTTTAAAGCCTGCAGATGGCTGGACAAATCATTTTATACATCCTCCTTATAGTTTTAATGTAGCAGATAGTTTGGTTACAAACTTTCATTTACCAAAAACGAGTCTTTTAATCATGACTTGTGCTTTTGCTGGTTACGATTTAACAATAGAAGCGTATCAAAAAGCAATAAAAGATAAATACCGTTTCTTTAGCTATGGTGATAGTATGCTAGTTATTTAATTTGTGTATTATACATTAGTTGAAATATTATTTACCATAAGATTTTTTTTAAAACTCATGGTAAATTTGTTTTTACCCTCTTCGGTTATAGTATAATCTAATCTTCCTCTATGCATTAATATTGTTCTATTAACAATAGATAATCCCAAACCAAAACCTTTAATATTCGAGGCATTATTTCCTCTAAAAAATGAAATACTAATTTTTTTTGCTTCTTCTTTTGTTAGTGTTAATCCATTATTTATAAACTCAATTTCTATATTAGTCTTACTTGGCTTAACAATAATCTCTACTTTTTTATTGGCCGAATACAAATAAGCGTTTTTAACTAAATTTTTGATGGCTGATTTTAATAAAGCATCATTTCCTTGTATAGTGAGTTCATTTTGAGATTCTGGAATTGATGTAAACTCAATGTGAATTTGCGCATCTGAAAAGTTTTTTTTGCAAGTTTCAATGGAATCAAATAATAGCTCATCCAACCTTATAAAAGGCCAATCCTGTAAACTATTAATTTTTTCTATTTGTGATAATACCAATAGCGAATTGGTTAACTCTATTAAATCAAGCTGTTCTTCTTGTAGTGAAGTTAAGATTTGCTTGTATTCATCAAGGGTATTATTATCTCTATTTAATGCAGCTTCAGTAATTAAAAGCATAGTTGCCAAAGGTGTTCTTAGCTCATGAGAGGCATGTTGAACAAATGTCTTTTGCTTATCTACCCCTTCGTTTAATCTCTCTAACATTTCATTAAAGCTATTTGCTATCATGCCAAGTTCATCATTATTATCAACTACATAAATTTTAGACCCCAAATTATTCAATGATATTTCTTGAATTTTATTATTTAAATCAGTTAAAGGTTTTAATCCTTTCTGTACAATAAAAAAAGATAAAAAGGCAGATATACTAATACCTCCACCAAAAACCCCAATTAGAATATAGAGTAGGTTATTTTTTTTTCTTCTCCCCGTTTTATCTATCGCTGCACTAATTACATATACATCTACATCCTTAAAATAAATTCCTAAACATTCATAATCGTTTTGACGAAACTTTAATTCCTGTGCTTTATTTATTGCATTAATTAGCTGTTTAGTTATAGTAAGATTTACGGTGTTGTTCTCTTTATAAATTATACTCAAATCAGGTTCTACTAATACAAGTTCTTTTTGGTAGAGGCTTGATGAATGCTGAAATAGCCCCACTTTTATGGTATTCGATTTAAAACGAAGGCTTTTATACTCATTTACTAGATTTATACCCTCGCCCCGTAAACGAGCATAGAAATCTTCTTTACGAAATTTAGAGTATAAAAGGTAAATAATGAGGAAGGAGACAAATAATATAAAGGCTACAAATAGGGTAAAAAAGAAAGCAAAGCGTAATTTTAAATTCATGGCTTTGTTTATTTTATTCTTTTATATAATAGCCAAAGCCTTGTTTTGTATAAATAAGTTTTTGTGCAAAAGGTTTATCAATTTTATTTCTAATAAAGCTTATGTAAACCTCAACAGTATTAGTGGTTGTTTCAAAATTAATTTCCCAAATATTACTTAACAATTCTTGCTTAGACACTACGTTTCCTTTGTTTTTACAAAGTAAGCTCAACATAGAAAATTCTTTACTAGTCAAGTTGATTTCTACACCAGCTCTCGATACGCTTTTATTGTTAAAATCAACTGTAAGGTCCTGAACTGTAATTACACCACCACCACCAATTTGATTTTCCGATCTGCTAATAAATACTTTTATTCTTGCAAATAATTCATCAAAATAAAAGGGCTTCACTAAGTAATCGTCTGCTCCTAAGTTAAAAGCTACTAACTTATCATTTATTTCTCCCAAAGCAGTAAGAACAATAATGGGTGTTTTTTTATCTACATTTCTAAATTGTTTGCATAATATCAAACCACTCTTATCTGGAAGATTTAAGTCTAATAGAATTAAAGCATAATTGTTTTTATAAAATAAATCTTCAGCCATTTTACTGCTATATGCACAATCTATCTCATACCCTTTTCTGGTTAATTCCTCCTTAATAATATTACTTAGTTTTACTTCATCTTCAATAAGCAGTAATTTGTATCCCTTTTCCATCTCTAAAATATTAATAAACCAACCGTAAACTCAATACAACAGTTTCTTTTAATTAACGTTATTACCCTTATAAAAATTGTTACCACCCAACCAACCTACAACAAGATTAAACCAATTTATTGGTTCTAACTTATTGTTTAATCCAAAGCCATGACCACCTTTTTGCAATAAATGTATTTCTGAAGCTACTTTATTACGCTGCAATGCCAAATAATATCTAATGCTATTTTCCACTTTTACTGTTTTATCATCGGCAGCATGGATGATAAAGGTAGCAGGGGTTTCTTTTGTTACTTGTAAATCGTTGCTGTACAATTTTATTTTATCGGTTGAGGGGTTCTTACCCAACATATTATCTCTAGAACCTGTATGCCCAATACTATCATCAAAGCTAATGACTGGGTATCCAAGTATAGCAAATGATGGACGAAGGTTAGTGTTTTCTTTGTTTTCTATCAAGTTCACGTTATAATGGGTAGATAAAGTGGAGGCAAGATGCCCACCTGCCGAAAAGCCCATGATACCAACGTTGTTAGGGTTAATAAAAAACTCTTTACTTCTATCTCTAACTAGTTTAATTGCTTTTTGGGCATCCATTAAGGCAACAGTTTCGGGATCTATAATACAAGCAGTATCTTTTGGTAAGCGATATTTTAAAACAAAAGCAGTTATGCCTATTTTATAAAAAGCTACTGCTATTTGAATTCCCTCATGGTCAAAAGCTAAACCAGCATAACCTCCACCTGGCATTATAATAACCGCACTATTTAAACTATCGCTCTTTTCAGGTGTAAAAACTGTTAATGTAGGTGTTGTTACCCCTGATATTCTCCATTTTAAACCAGTAACTTCTTTCACAGTACAAGCTTTTGAATTGGGTATTTGTCCATCATACAAAGAAATCGTTTTTTGCGCCATAGACTGATTAAAAAACACGAATAAAATATATAAAAATATTATTAATTGTTTCATAAGTGATGTAGATGCTAAAATTGTGTCCAAATTAAGCAAATAAATGCTTGTGATACAAGTTATTTTATGTTAGGTGTGCCAAAGTAATAATTAATGTCTAAAATCCTTATTTTTACTCCTATCAAGAATAAGCAATATGTTTTTTAAAGCAATACCTCTCTTCACTGTCATCACACTATACTTTATAAATATTTCCTTTTCACAGGTAATATGTACCACAAAAGGACAAAATCCTTCTTCGGCTTTTCCTGCATGTGGTAGTAATGTATTTCATCAAGTTAATGTGCCTGCTTGTGGCAACAATCCTGTTCCTAATCCTGGCTGTGCAAGTGATGGTTATGTTTATACCGATGTAAATCCTTTTTGGTACAAGTTCGTTTGCTTTAAAACAGGAACACTTGGTTTTACGATTTCTCCTTTACAAATTTCCGATGATTATGATTGGCAATTGTTTGATATTACAAATCATAATCCTCAGGAAGTATATACCAATTCTTCTTTATTTGTATCTTGTAACTGGTCTGGTAATACAGGTGTTACGGGAGCAACACCCAACGGAGTAGGCTTAAATAATTGTGGAGGAGTAGCTTTTCCTAATCAAAGTTCTATGCCTACCATCATTGCTGGTCATCAATATTTGTTACTTGTAAGTAATTTCTCTCCTTCTCAAGTAGGCTATAACTTAGCTTTTGGGGGTGGTACTGCTAACATTACAGACACCGTTGCCCCCTTAATTTCTAGAATAAACATAAATTGCTCAGGCGATAAAATTGGCATCAAGCTTAACAAGAAAATGCTGTGTAATACCCTTGATACCGATTTAAGCGATTTTACAACTACTGCCAACACTAAAATTGCTTCTATTATTGGTGAAGGTTGTGCTACTAATTTTGATATGGATTCTATAACCCTAACGCTTGCCAATCCATTACCTGCGGGTAATTATGGTTTAGTCACTAAAACAGGTACCGACCTTAATACGATTACAGATTATTGTGGTACGGGTATACCAGAAAATGATACCCTGCCCTTTACTGTTTTGCCTAACCTCCCCACTTTATTAGATAGTATTACTCCTTTACCTTGTTCTCCTAATCAGATTGAAGTGGTATTTAAAAAACAACTTCAGTGTAGTTCTGTTGATGGTGATGGTAGCGATTTTATAATTAATGGTCCTTCGGCGGTGATAGTTTCTAGTTTATCAATGAATTGTAATGAAAATGGACTTACATCAAGCATTATCCTCAACTTAACTAACCCCATTACCGTTGATGGAATGTACACTTTAACTATACAAAATGGATTAGATGGCAATACCCTTATTAATGAATGTAGTGCAACTACGCCTGTAGGCACCTCTTTAAAATTTAAAGTACTAAATAAAGCCAATGCTAGTTTTAGTAGTAATACTTTAACTAGTTGTAAGGAAGATACCCTACTTACACATTATGTAGGCTGGAGTAATGGGATAAACAATATAAACAGTTGGCGGTGGTTTATAAACGACTCCTTAATAAGCAAAGCAAAAGATACCAGCTTTATTTACGATTCTATGATTCCCCATAAAGTAAAGTTGATTGTTAGTAATGGGTTATGTAATGATACAAGTGTACAAACCATTACACCCGTTAATCATGCTATTAAAGCTAATTTTACCCTTACCGATACCCTCTGTTCTTTAGAACCCGAAGTATTTACCGATGTAAGTATTGGTGTTACCACCCATTGGTTTTGGGATTTTGGTGATGGAGAAACTAGTAAACTAGAAACACCCGCTGCCGTAAGTTACCCGCTATTAACTGGCAACCAAAATTATATAGCCAAACTTACCATCACAAACATAGTAGGATGCAAAGATTCCATCACTAAACCCATCTTTATCAATACATCAATCCCATCATTAGTTAAAAGTATTTTGCCTTTGCCTTGTTCTCCAGACAGTATTATTGCTGCTTTTGATTATAATATTTCTTGTAATTCGGTAGACACCGATGGTAGTAATTTTGAAATTAATGGACCCTCAAAAGTTTCTATTGCTAGTGCAAGTATAGATTGTAATAACGGTTTAGGTAGTAGGGTTCATCTTTTGTTTGCCTCGCCCATTATTGTATCGGGGGTATATACCCTAACTGTTAAGAAATCTTTGGCAGGTAATAGCTTGGTTAATAAGTGTAATATACCAACGCCATTGGGTAACTCTTTAAATTTTAATGTAAACACTGCTGTTAAAGCAAATTTTACGCCCATCATAAAACCAGGTTGTCAAATTGATACCGTAGAATATTATCATGATGGATTAAATAATACCAATAAATGGCATTGGTATCTAGATTCAAACTTGGAAGCTTATTCACAAGACACCTCGGTTATCTACACTAACTTAGACAATAAAACCGTAAAATTAGCGGTAGAAAATAGTGCATGTACAGATACTAGCAAGCCAATTACCATTCATTTTGTTAACCAATATGATACCGTTAAAGCAGGTTTTTATATTACCAAGCAAATAGTAAATACCACCGAAATAGCTACTTATGTATGCCCCTCCGAAAAAGTTCTTTTAGTAGATACTAGTAAAGGAAAGGTAATAAGATGGCTTTGGAATTATGGCGATGGCACAGGAAGTTCGGCAGCAGTACCTGGCGTACACCATTATCCGCCAACCAAGGGTATTAAAAACTATACTGTACTGTTAACGGCCTTAGGAAACTATTGTAGAGATACTACTTCTCAACCCATAAAGGTTATCCCAACTTGTTATATTGAGGTACCAAGAGCATTTACGCCCGATGAGCCTACCAATAAATACTTATACCCTTTAAATGGTTATAAGGCAGATGATTTGGAGTTTAAAGTGTACAACCGCTTTGGACAATTGGTTTTTGAAACCAAAGATTGGACAAATAAGTGGGATGGAACCATAAATGGTAAGGCACAGCCGCCTGCCACTTTTGTTTGGTTTTTGCATTATGTAGATCATGATACCAAAGAACTTGTTCAACTACAAGGCACTTCTGTTTTGTTGCGATAAACTACAAGTAGTTAACAATATTGTATATAGGTTAATGTAAGATTTTCATGATTAATTAATTGATAGATGCGCAGCTTCTAAAAACAACAACTAATGCACCTACTATAATTTTTGATACTACGTTTTATTTGGTAAACTATATCAATGTGATAACTATTAGTGGTTCCATAGCAAATTATAAGTATGAATAAAAGGGCGAGAGGTGTGAGGTGTGAATGGTTGCAGGTTACAAGGTTGCAGAGTTACAGTTTGCAGGTGGTTAGAATATAGAGGAAAATGGTTAGGAGTGAGCTTATAATAAAGGGTAGTTATGATTGATTCATTTTTCCCTTTTTTTATCTAATCACTATTCACTAACTACTAACCATTTGTGTTATGTAATATTAATGCAGGTGTTGAATTGTATGTTTCAGCTTCCAATTAAGCACCATATTGAGAATTTGAGACGCCATATTGGTAATCTGGGCCACCATATTGAGCATCAGGGACATCATGTTGGTAATCAGTGACGCCATATTGGGAATCAGAGACGCCATATTGAGCATCATAGATACCATATTGAGCATCAGGGACGCCATGTTGGGAATCTAGGCCACCATATTGAGCATCAGAGACGCCATATTGAGCATCATAGATACCATATTTGGCACCCTATTGTAAGGGAGGTAAATAAAGAAAAGCGTTTTTGAAGAGATAGCAATATAGAACCTAACTCATAACAACCGTTTTATGAGGGTATAAAATTTAAGACCTATATAGGTTTAGCTGTTACCCCATTCATTTTAAAATGTGGTATAACGCCAATATTTTATATCCATTTATGGGTGTTTAAGCATTAATTGAAAGGTTGTTTAACAAAATGATATTAAAATAGCTTTACGCTACTTACATACCAGCATTAAAGATTTATTGAAAATATTAAGCCCATTGGATAGTTTGAATATAGATTTGTAAATCTCCTACTTTTATATTGACGCAATTAGTAACCGACAGTAACTATTTTTTATAATACCAGGAATCAATGGGTTATGATAAAATATGTTGAAGCATAATATTATTAACCAGTGTTGCATCTATTCAAGAGAATGTGCCTTTTTACTCCTCTCCCAGATAATACATGTTAAAATAAAAGCCCTAACCAAAAATTAGAGCTTTTATTGATGACTTACAACTATTTACTATCTATGCTATAAACTTTCTTTGACGTAGCGATAACAAAATCTACTGAATTTCTTCCTGCCCCTTCTACTAAAAGAAATAAACAAGTGAGAATTTGTGCATAGTCCGATCTTATCTCGTGCAATACCGCCCAAATACCAACTTTGGGTGGTGCGGCAGGTAATGGCAAGGGACTTGTTCCATAATACAAAGCAATCTTTGTACTTAGTACGGCTACTATCATTTGAATAATAAAGTAGAAAGTTGTTATCCGTGTGAACAATCCAAAGATGATTAATAACCCTCCAATAATTTCACAAATTGCAATTGTGTGTGCAGTTATCTCTGGAAATGGGAATCCGAGTTTAGTAAACCTTCCCACCCCTTGGTTTACATACACAAACTTGAGGATACCCTCACAAAAAAATACTAAACCTGCCATTAGTCGAATAATTAAAATACTTGACTGCCCTGTAACTGGAGGAAACAAAAACCAATTGATTACTTTTTTCATTTTATTTCTATTTTTAATTAATATAGCAAACATCAGTTGTTGAAATTATGGCATGAAATTATTTACACCATCAATGGGTTTTACTTGATAATGTACTGTTTTATAAAGAAATAATATTGGATGGTGTAATAAATAGCTTGATGATAGTACGGAAGTTATCTTTGAAAAAATGTAAGAATTGAAAGGCAAGGTTTATTTATATCACATTGTTTTCTGGCTATGCATCTATCTATTGTGGATAGCTGTTTTTCGTAGCTATTCAGTAACTATCTACAAGACAATGACCATTGAGTTTTGCTATCTTATTTTTATTACAGCAGACTTTTATGCCATCAACAACTATATAATCCCCTACCTCTTGCTAAAAAAGAAAACCATCTTTTTTATTGTTGCAACCATCTTCATTATTATATTCTCCGCTTGGCTAAGAGCATTGGTATCTATACAAATGAATAGCTACTTTTTCCACGCCACACCTGCAGATTTTACTGAATTGATTGTAAAATCTACTTTTAATATTACACTTTGGGTATTATTAGTTACAATAATCAAAATGCTTATTGACAGAATCCAGACTCACCAATTAATGGAACAACTGGAGAAGGAAAAGATAGAAACTGAACTTGCTTATTTAAAGGCACAAATAAATCCACACTCGCTGTTCAATTCCTTAAATACCATATATGGTAATATTGACAAAAGCAACCAAACTGCCCGGAATATATTGCTTCAATTCTCTGAACTATTAAGGTATCAATTATATGATTGCGGAGCTGGTAAAGTACCGATTGACAAGGAAATTGAATACATAAAAAACTATGTGGCATTTCAGCGTTTACGAAAGGACGAAAACTTGAAGGTGATACTTACTATTGAAAACATAGAACCCAATTTAACAATTGCACCTCTTATGTTAGTAGTGCTCATAGAGAATGCCTTTAAGTTTGTTAGTAGTTATTACGATAAAAAAAATCAAATTTCTATAAACATCTATACAAAGAAGGGTATCATACATAGCTCAATAAGCAACACTACAGAAAAGGTTATAAATTCTTTGTTAGCAAAAGATTCGGGAGGAATTGGTATAATAAATTTGAAGAGAAGATTACAATTGCTTTACCCCAAGAAACACCAATTCGAAACTAAGAATGATAAGGGAAATTACGAAGCCATTTTAAATATAAACTTATTATGAAATTAAAATGCATTATTGTTGACGATGAGCCCATTGCAAGGAAAATAATCAAGGAGTTTATTGATGAAATAGATTTTTTAGAATTTAGTGGTCAGGCGGAAAACCCATTGAAAGCATTGACATTACTGAATGAAAACAGGATAGATATTATTTTTTTAGACATCAATATGCCCAAGATAAATGGGATTGATTTTTTAAAGACTTCAAAAACAAAAGCTATTATTATAATGACAACCGCCTATCCCGAATATGCCGTAGAAGCCTATGGATTGGACGTTTTGGATTATCTGGTTAAACCAATTGCATTTGAACGCTTTTTAAAAGCTTGTAACAAGGCAAAGGAGATGAAGGAACTGAAGACGACATCTATAATACAGGCAAATAAAACAAATGATTACTTTTTTATTAAATTTGATAGCCAGATTGATAAAATTTTTTACGATGACCTTATTTATGCCGAAGCGATGTTGAATTATGTGATGCTTTATACCCATTCAAAAAAGAGGATGGTTTATGTTACAATCAAAGGCTTAGAGGAACAATTGCCTTCAGACATATTTATAAAAGTGCATAAATCTTTTATTGTGAATATGAATAAAATTAAAAGCATTGAAGGAAACACATTGGATGTTGGGATAAGTAAAATTACCATTAGCCAAAATCTTAAGGAAAAGGTATTTAATGAGATTGTAAAAGACAAAATGATTAAACGTTGACAAAATAAATTGTACAGCCCACACCACCTAAGTTTTCGTTACTTCCGAGGGGTATGCAATGAAAATTCCATTGAACGAAACTTTCTGTATCCCTTCTTTAGATGTAGTTATGAATACATTGTTGGTACGCATTTTTTATCACTGCTTTTCGTATTGAATGTTTTGGTCTTATATTATTAGCTTAAAACGGTGGGATGGTTTAAACCTAGCCCACCGTTTTTATTACTTAAAAATCAACTGTTTAATACTCACAGTTTTTTGGTGTTCTCGCAAAAGGAATAACATCACGTATATTAGTCATGCCTGTTACAAATTGAACCATTCGCTCAAAGCCTAATCCAAAACCTGCATGGGGTACCGTGCCAAAACGTCTAGTATCTATATACCAACCCATCTCTTCTAAAGGTATGTGCATGTTTTTCATCCTCTGTTCTAATACATCCAATCTTTCCTCTCTTTGGCTTCCTCCAACAATTTCACCAATTCCTGGTGCCAATATATCCATTGCGGCAACCGTTTGTTTGCCTTCTTCACAATTATCATTCATGCGCATGTAAAATGCTTTAATAGAGGCAGGATAACCCGTTACAATTACAGGCTTTTTAAAATGTTTTTCTACTAAATAGCGTTCATGTTCACTTTGCATATCTATACCCCAACCTACCTCGTATTTAAATTTCTTCTTTTTATAAGCAGGAGAGTCAAGTAAAATTTGTATGGCTTCGGTATATGTAATTCTTTCAAATTTATTTTCAACCACCATTTTTAACTTCTCAATTAATCCAAACTCATTTCTTTCGGCTACTGGTTTTGTCTTTTCTTCTTCAGCAAGTCTTTGATCAAGGAATTCAAGATCCTCCAAATTATTGGTCATTGCATAGCTAATAATATATTGAATGAATTCTTCTGCTAGATTCATATTATCTTCAATATCACTAAATGCCATTTCGGGCTCAATCATCCAAAACTCTGCTAGGTGCCTTGTAGTATTAGAATTTTCTGCTCTAAAAGTGGGTCCAAAAGTATAAATTTCCGAAAATGCTGTTGCTCCTAGCTCTCCCTCTAACTGACCACTTACGGTAAGGTTGGTACTCTTACCAAAAAAGTCCTCAGTAAAATCAATATTCCCTTCTTCGTTTCTTGGTGGATTATCAAAAGAAAGCGTAGTTACCCTAAACATTTCTCCAGCCCCCTCAGCATCGCTTGCAGTTATAATGGGGGTATTTAAATAAACAAATCCTTTTTCGTTAAAGAACTTGTGAACAGCAAAAGCCAAAGCATTTCTTAATCTGAACACCGATCCAAAAGTGTTGGTTCTAAAACGCAAATGAGCTTTCTCTCTTAAAAATTCAAGACTATGCTTTTTAGGTTGCAAAGGATATTTTTCTGCATCACAATCTCCTAATATTTCAACTGTTGTAGCTTTAACTTCTACTTTTTGTCCTTTACCCACACTCGCTACAACTTCGCCTACTACTTTAATGGAGGCCCCTGTAGTTAATCTTTTTAAAGTAATATCATCAAGTAACCCTAATTCAACAACAACTTGCAAATTATTATTGGTACTTCCGTCATTTAATGCAATAAACTGATTGTTACGAAAAGTTCTTATCCAACCCATAACAACCACTACCTCACCAGTTTTTTCAATATCTAGTAGGTTCTTAATCTTTACTCTATTGTTAAACATTATTTATCTATTTAGCGGGCAAATATAAGAATCCAAATTAGCCTTACGAACCATATAAGTAAATGAACCTGTAATTTAGTAATATTCTTGCTATTGATACTTTAACCACTCTTTAATTTTCGGCAGAGCAATTAGAAACCATTCGGAGTAAAAATCGGAATGTTTATCGAGCGATGTTTCAATTTTTTCGATTGTTCTAAAGGCATAATTCTCTACCTCATCAAAGTTTGGGTTAATAATACCATCATAATACCCTACAAAAACGTGATCAAACTCATGTTCGGTTAACCCATTATTAAACTGTGCAGAATAAGTAAAAGCAAAGGCCTTGATTAAATTAGTTTCAAAGCCCATTTCTTCTTTAAGTCTTCTGTGTGCAGCATTGGCAACATCTTCATTGGGATAAGGGTGGCTACAACAAGCATTAGACCATAAACCACCACTATGATATTTTCTTAGAGATCTTTGTTGTAATAACATCTCTCCTTTACTATTAAAAATAAATACACTAAAAGCCCGATGAAGCAATCCTTTTTGGTGGGTTTCTATTTTTTCCATAGTTCCCACTTCAATATCGTTTTCATCAACCAATACTACCATGTTCTTCATAAAACAATATTAATTAATAAAAGTATTTATACTTAGTTTATAAAAAGATTGTAAACTAAGTGCTTATATAATATCTACAAGATATTAAATTGGCTTCTGATGCTTGCTTTGGCTACAATAAATAATTTACTATAATCTGGAATACGAATCCTTTCTTGCATGATGCGTTGTGGTTTTACTTGTTTTATCTTTTTAAATAACGACAAATAGTATTTGTAAGCTACATAAACCCCAAATCTTGCTTGAATAGGTAATTTTATAATCGAGCTATAGGCATTATCAAAATCGTTTTGAATATCTTGTTCAATCGATTGTTTATCTTTATTAGTAAAATTTTTAAAATCACATTCAGGAAAATAAATTCTATTTAAACCAATGTAGTCTGCATTTAAATCTCGTAAAAAATTTACTTTCTGAAAAGCAGCACCTAAACTTCGTGCACCAGGCTTTAATAATTCGTATTCTTCTTTATTACCATTACAAAAAACATACAAACACATAAGCCCTACTACCTCTGCGCTTCCATAAATATATTCCTCGTATCCAGATCTATCATAATTGTTTTTTTCTAAATCTAGCTCCATGCTATATAAGAATGCCTCAATGAGTGTTTTATCAATATTATATTGATTAACAGTAAGTTGAAAACTATGAAGAATAGGATTAAGGCTAATTTTTCTGTCTATGGCTTCATAAGTTGCTACTTTAAATTCCTTAAGTAGGGTAGCTTTATCAAAGTCATGAAATGTATCTACTATTTCATCGGCAAAGCGAACAAAACCATAAATATTAAATATGGGCTGTTGTATAGATTTGGCCAATAGGTTAATAGAAGAAGAAAAACTAGTACTATAGTTTTCAGTTGTATTTTTACTACAATCTTCACTTATTCTATTGTATAATTCTAAGTTTGTCATGAGTGTTTACTCGAAAATTAGCTACTAATTCTCAAGCTATTATTTGTTATTTATATTCTTTTATTATTTGTTTTGCTACAACTTCCCCACTTATTAAACTAGGCGGTACCCCTGGGCCAGGAACCGTTAATTGACCAGTATAAAAAAGATTCTTTACTTTTTTACTTTTACAAGAAGGCTTTAGTATAGCAGTTTGTAAAAGTGTGTTTGCTAATCCATAAGCATTTCCCTTGTAAGCATTATATTCTTCCACAAAATTGCTCAAAGCAAAAGTTTTTTTGTAGATAACATTCTCTTTAATAGATTGTTTTAAATGCAATTCCATTCTTTCAAGAATATTTTGTAAATAACTTTCCCTCAATTCTTCGTCATCTCCTGTTAAGCCTGAAGCAATAGGTATTAGCAAAAATAAATTTTCACAACCTTCAGGTGCTACAGAATCATCTGTAACAGAGGGTGCACCTACATAAAATAAAGGGTCGGTTGGCCAAACTTTGGTTGAATATATTTCCTCTCCATGAACTTTAAATGAGGTATCAAAGTATAAAGTATGGTGAGCTAAATTATCTATTTTTTTGTTTAAACCTATATAGTATAACAAACAACTTGGTGCCATAACCCTATCATCCCAATATTTATCAGAATAACTTCTATAGGAAGGCTGTAATAGTTTTGTTTCTATAAAATGATAATCTGCAGACCCCACAACTAGATCGGCTTGAATATATTCTTCTTTTGTTTTTACACCTTTTGCAATTCCCTTTTCTACCACAATTTCCGTAACATCTGAATTAAATTTGAATTCAACACCCAATTCAACCGCAAGTTGGTACATTCCCTCAACAATTTTGTGCATCCCACCATCAGGATACCAAGTACCCCCCTTTATATCTGCATAATTCATTAAGCTATATAAGGCAGGGGTATTTTGAGGTAAGGCACCCAAGAATAAAACAGGGAATTCTAAAAGTTGTCTAATCTTTTCATTCTTGAAAAGTTTACCTACATGATTTTTGATTGAGTTAAAAACATCTAATTTAAATATACCGCTTATTAAATCCCAATCTAAAAACTCGCTGAGGGATTGTCCTGGTTTATGAACAAGTTTATTAATACCTACTTCATATTTAAAGGCTGCTTCTTCTATAAACTTTTCTAAATTATCGGCACTGCCTGGTTCTATTTTATTGAACAATGCTTTTAGTTCAGAATAATTGGCAGGGATGTCCATTGCTTGGTCTTCCCAAAAGATTCTGTAGGATGGGTCTAGTCTTTTTAAGTGGTAGTAGTCAGCAACTTTTTTATTAAACTGGTTAAAATATCTTTCAAAAACATCAGGCATCCAATACCAACTAGGGCCCATATCAAAAGTGAAACCTTGGTCGGTAAATTTCCTTGCCCTTCCACCTGGAGTAGCATGTTTTTCTACTATAACCACATTAAACCCACCTTTTGCCAAAAAACTTGCTATAGAAAGTCCGGCAAATCCTGCTCCTATAACTACAACTTTATTTTGTTTCATTTATTTGTAAAGGTGCAGAGGTTTGTAGCAATTAATGTCTGTCAATTTGTGCTTTTAATAATTTACGTGCAAAGTGAATCCTACTTTTAATTGTACCTAATGGTTCACCTAGCATATCAGCAATTTCATGGTATTTAAAACCATCGAAGTATAAAAGAAAAGGGTTCTTAAATATTTCGGGAAGATTATATATTGCTTCATTAACTTCTTTCATATTAATGTTAGCAATAGCTGCATTAGTTACTGCCCCTTGGTTATGGTCTAGTAAGAAATCGTTTGGAGTACTATCAAAAATGGTGTTTTGTTTTGATTTCCTGCGGTAATTATTAATGAAAATATTTCGCATGATGGTGTATAACCATGCTTTTATATTGGTACCAGAATTATATTTCTCTTTATTAGCAAGAGCACGTAATAAGGTTTCCTGAAATAAGTCTTTAGCTTGTTCACTATCCCTAGTTAAGGTAATGGCAAATGGTTTTAAAAACTCGGTGTTGTTGATAAGCATATCATCAAATTCGGCTATTGACATAATTAATGTGTTTAACTTTAATAAAAACGAAATTAAACAAAAAATGTTCTAACATCTAATATTTAATTTGAAATAATTGAAATATTTCAATTTTTACCAAAACTTTTTTATTGAAGAAGGTGAAAAATCTAAACTAAGGTTCAAAAGCCTGTTGTTCAAGCTTTTTTAACCAAACCCTTCAATATTGCGATTGTACGAAATATATAACAATAAACCGCCTATTAATATTATTATCGGTCTAAACCACTCACTTAATTACTTTTACCAACTTATAAGCGGTTTACTATACTGTCGTTTTATTTAATATTTACTTACACAATCATGGAAATTTACGAAAAGCTTTTAGAAGAGAATAAAAAGTGAGCAAAGGAGCAGACTGAAAGAGATCCTGAATTTTTTAGCAGACTTTCTAACATACAATCACCAGATATTTTATGGATAGGTTGTAGTGATAGTAGAGTTCCCGCCGATAGAATAACAGGTACACAGCCAGGCGAAATTTTTGTACACAGAAATATAGCGAATATGGTGGTTCATACCGATCTTAATATGCTAAGTGTGTTGCAATACGCTGTAGAAGTTTTACATGTGAAGCATATAATAGTTTGTGGTCATTATGGTTGTGGAGGTGTTAATGCAGCTATGACGCGTCAATCGTATGGGTTACTAAATAAATGGCTAAGAAATATTAAAGATGTTTATCGAATTCACAAAGAGGAAGTAGATGCATTGAATACCGAAGGTTCTAAACTAAACAAATTAATAGAACTTAATGTGATGGAGCAAGTGTATAATCTTGCTAAAACATCTATTGTACAAAGTGCTTGGAAACATAATAATAGTCCCGATTTGCATGGATGGGTTTATGGTTTACGCGATGGTATTATACATACCATCTTCGAACTGCCAGCCAACAGTTATCTCGATCCTTTGTATTTGTACGATAATCCTTAACCTATTTTTTGTATTAAACTTGCAATTGTTATCAATTAAAATTGTTTTATGTCTTTTCAATTATATGCTCCTTACCAACCTTCGGGCGATCAACCTTTTGCTATAAAACAATTAGTACAGGGTATAGAAGATGGCGAACAGTTCCAGACATTGTTAGGTGTTACGGGTAGTGGTAAAACGTTTACTATGGCTAATATTATTGCTGCCACTCAACGCCCAACGCTTGTTCTTACCCATAATAAAACGTTGGTGGCACAATTGTATGGAGAGTTTAAACAGTTTTTTCCTGATAATGCAGTGGGTTATTTTGTTAGTTACTACGATTATTATCAACCCGAAGCGTACATGCCTGTGAGTAATACCTATATAGAAAAAGACTTAAGCATTAATGAAGAATTAGATAAACTACGCTTACAAGCCACTAGTGAATTGTTGAGTGGAAGGCGTGATATTGTGGTGGTAGCAAGTGTGAGTTGTATTTATGGTATGGGAAACCCTACAGAATTTGCAAATGGAGTAGTAAGGATTCATAAGGGACAAGTTATTTCTAGACAAGGATTCTTGCTTGCATTAGTTAATAGTTTGTATCAACGTAGTCAAGGAGAATTTGGAAGGGGAACCTTTAGAGTAAAGGGTGATACGGTGGATATTAACCTTCCTTATCTAGACATTGCTTATCGCGTAACCTTTTTTGGTGATGAGATAGAAGAAATAGAAAGTTTAGAGAAAGCGACTAGCAAGCGGATTGGGGTTTTAGATAATGCGGCTATTTTTCCTGCAAACTTGTACCTCGCTCCAAAAGATATCATGGTACAAGTGATGAACGAAATTCAGGATGAGATGACGGCGCAGGTAGAATATTTTAAGAAAGTGGGTAAGAACCAAGAAGCGCAAAGGATAAAGGAACGCGTGGAATATGATTTGGAAATGATACGAGAATTGGGTTATTGTAGTGGTATAGAAAACTATTCTCGCTTTTTTGATAGACGAGAACCAGGTACAAGACCCTTCTGTTTATTGGATTATTTTCCCAAAGATTTCTTGTGTTTGATAGATGAAAGTCACCAAACCATTCCTCAGTTAACAGGAATGTATGGCGGCGATAGAAGCAGGAAGATGGTATTAGTAGATTATGGCTTTAGGTTACCAAGTGCTATGGATAATCGTCCTTTGAACTTTACAGAATTTGAAAGATTAATAGGGCAAACCATATTTGTGAGTGCTACACCAGGAGAATATGAATTACAACAGACAGGTGGTGTAGTAGTAGAACAAGTAGTGCGACCTACAGGTTTATTGGAACCTCCTATAGAAGTACGCCCATCTGTAAACCAAATAGATGATTTGTTGGATGAGATAGATAGGACTGTTAAAAAAGGGGATAGGGTGTTGGTAACTACCCTTACGAAAAGGATGGCAGAGGAAATGGATAAATACTTGGGAAGAATTAATATAAAATCGAAATACATACACAGTGATGTAGATACTTTGGAAAGAATTGAGATATTACGGGAGTTGCGATTAGGCGAAATAGATGTATTGGTGGGAGTAAATTTATTAAGAGAGGGATTAGATTTACCCGAGGTATCGTTAGTAGCGATTCTGGATGCGGACAAAGAAGGTTTCTTGCGTAATGAACGCTCTCTTACACAAACAGCAGGACGAGCCGCAAGGAATTTTGATGGCAAAGTAATATTTTATGCCGATAAAATGACTATGAGTATGCAACGTACCATTGATGAAACTACACGCCGCAGGGAGAAACAAATAGCTTATAATGTACAACACAACATTACCCCAACAACCGTAAATAAATCTATTGACCAGATAATGAAGCAGACTTCTGTTTTGGATATTAAAGGTTTTGATGTGAGTAAACCGTACGCTATAGTTGATACTGCACCAATAAACGCCGCCGCCGAAGAACAAGTAAGCTATAAAACCATACCACAGATGGAAAAGGCAATTGCTCAAACAAAGAAGCTGATGGAACGTGCCGCCAAAGACCTAGACTTTATGGAGGCAGCAAGGTTAAGAGACGAGATGTTTAGATTGCAGAAGGAGTTGGAAGGGATGAAGTAGGGATAATGGATAATTGAAAATTTTAAGCACTTTAAACAAATTAACTTTATATGGAACAACTAATTTACATTTTTATCAATCTTGTACTATTTCTAGTAGCAAGTTATATTATTTTTTACAGGAAATACCTTGAAGCATTAGGGACGCAAACAGCAGAAGTTAAATTCTTAAAACAGAAAACTCTTGAAATTGAAACAGTAAAGAGTGCTTTTAGTGAACAATTAGAATTTTATAAAAAGCAAGTTCAGATAGATATAGCAAATGAGGTTGAACCATTACGCGCTTCTTTGAGTAGAGAAAATATTACATTTCAAATTTACAGTGCTGAATATATAAAACTTCGCTTTCAAAGAATTGATGAACTATATGGCAAATTATATGAACTCAAAAAATATTGCGAACACAACTTGTTTCCTTACCTTGATGAGGAAGACTTTACTAAAAAAAGAATAATGTTTAATGAACTTTATAAAAGTGCCGAGGACGCTTTATATCGCTCAGCTATGTATATTGAGAATTCGGTTAAAGACTCTGTTTTTAATTTATTGAACGAAACATATATAGCCCAATTTTCTCTTCAAGTTTTTCATAACACAGTTCCTCAACAAAACGATCCTGCTTTGCAGAATCAAACAGACTCCTATTATAGAGCGTTGATTAAACAAAATTCAGAATCATTTGAACAACTCCATAACTCAATTAATAAATTACCCTCAATATTAAATAATATAGAAATGGAGTTTAAACGGCACCTTACACTCAACTAATTCAATCCTCCCCTTCAAAAATCATTAACTAGTTATACTCTCCTGCCGAGTTGGAATGGAATGGCGGTTAAAGGGAAGCAGTTGGCCGTAAAAATTATTGGAAAAAAGGTTGAAGGAATTGAAACAAAGGGTTTAGATATTCGTGTTTCAAATTCCAATGGTCATTGTTTCGGTAGTTCCTTTTATCTTCTTGAATAAAATCCTTCGAATTATTCTTTTTTTGATTTGGTTTTAGTAAAGCATCCAGATAGGCGAACACTTTAGATTTGTTCACAGGCTTTTGATAGTCGGCAATACATTTTTCATATCCTTCGAAACAATCCATAAGTTTTCTATCAACTGCTATTTCTATTAAGGCTGTTTCAATTTCACCCGACCTCTCATCATTTGGAAAAAGGAAAAGGTGGCTTTTAATTCCTAGTCTTGTAAAGTCAGTTAATACTTCTGTTCTTCTATTAATAGTATTATCATCTGCATCTAAAGTTGTGATAATTTCAAATCCATCTTGCGATTTTTGTTCGTAGTCGGGAAATGCGACACCGCCTTTTTTATAGCCAGACCAACCCTCTAGCTTATAAAAGCTATTTGTATTTAAAGAAATGCCAAAGCGTTCGGCAATGAAATCGATCAGGAATTTTTGGTGGGCTTTGTCCTCTATAAAGAAATATATGTTAACCATTATCTTATTTCATTTTCGTTATCTAATGATTGTTCAAACTGTTGGAAGGTGTAAGTATAAGCTTTAACATTTTTGTCTTTATGCTCTAACAAGCGTATCACTCTTGCTTTGTCCTCAAGTCCATTTTCTTGAAGCGCTTCTTTATAATACTCTAGACATTCTTTGCTGTGTGTGGTAGCAAAGAGTTGTACATTATTTTTAATAGCAAGTGAAATCAATGATTTGAAGTTTTGCTTCATCCTAGAATAATGTATTCCCGTATCAATTTCGTCTATCATTAATCTTTTTCCTTCGCATAAAATAATCTCTAATAAATAACGGAAGAATTTGTTTAATCCATCAACATAAAAAGAAATTGGTTTTACATCCTCCCTTGTATTTTCTCTTACTATTAATATTGGTATATTTTTAATAATTGCATTATTCACTTCAATAGATTTCAATTCTGGAATGTATTGTTTTAACTCCTCAATTAAAAAATTATAGTTAGAGGTTTTTAAAGTAATTCGAGAAAAAAAATCAATTAAATCATCTTGATAACTTAATCCAAACTGGGCAAAGGGATAGTAGTTTTCATA
>Ga0007836_1000063_pt1 | contig 26117 bp, 13 predicted proteins | sample CryBogCBE23Oct07_FD_71205 | JGI IMG/M metagenome (GOLD analysis project Ga0007836, IMG submission 71205) | Freshwater microbial communities from Crystal Bog, Wisconsin, USA - CBE23Oct07 | ecosystem: Environmental > Aquatic > Freshwater > Lake | place: Crystal Bog, Wisconsin, USA | collected...
CTTAGATTCTAAAAACACACAAGTAGTGTTTGATATATTTCGTCAGTTAGCAAAGGAAAGACAACAAACCATTATTGCAGTTACCCACGATGATGAGTTTGCCGACAACTGCGACAGGATTATTGAAATGAAAGATGGGGTTATAATTTCAGGTTAACTCCACTGCAATTAAAAGAAAAATAAGTTTCAAAATAGTAATAGCATTAAAAAAAGAAAACTAAAATATTAATTAAAAAATGAAACCTATATTACACCCATTGCTTGTTCAACTCAACTTTAAAAAATATCATGCGCATTTTTATTTTCATAACAATATGCTTCTTCTCTACGGCATCTTACGCCCAATTGCAAACTTTAAGTGATGATTTTGAAGGAAATGGAAACATACAAAGTTGGTATGGAGGTGATTGCGGTATGGACAATCATTATTTAAATCCATACCCCTCGGGCATTAATACCTCGACTACAGTGTTAAAATATTCAGATTATGGGGCACTTTATCCATACATTGGTTTTAATGGGGTAAGTAATTTTAATTTAAGCAAAAACAGCATTTTCTCTTTAAAAGTATACGTTCCTTCAAACAGCCTTATAGGTATTCAAACCAATCAAATTTCATTGAAACTTCAAAATAGTTTGCTGACCGAACCTTGGTCAACACAATGCGAAATTATAAAGCCTATTGTATTGGATCAATGGCAGACAGTAACTTTTAATTTTGCTACTGATAGTTTTGTCAATTTCAGTAATACTTCTCCAAATCCTCTATCAAGATCCGATTTTAATAGAGTACTTATTCAAATAAATGGAGAAAATAACACAAGTCAAGTAGTTGCCTATATTGATGATTTTAAATATGTAGTTACCAATAATGTTGTTTTCGATAATTTAGTTTGGTCTGATGAATTTGATGGCAATGGCTCAATAAATTCTTTAAAATGGTTTCAACAAACCCAATTCCCAATGGGTACTAGTTGGTTTAGCAATGAGCAACAACATTACACAAACCGTATCGATAATTCGTATGTAAGTGATGGCACATTAAAGATTGTTGCAAAAAGTGAAGCATATACAAATCAAGGAATAACCAAACAATATACTTCTGCACGATTGAATTCTAAGTTTTCTTTTAAATATGGGCGTGTAGAAGTACGCGCCAAACTACCTCAAGGAAACGGGACTTGGCCTGCCATTTGGATGTTAGGAAAAAACATCAATGAGTTAGGGGCATATTGGCAATTAAATGGATATGGCTCTGTAAGCTGGCCAGCATGTGGCGAGATGGACATTATGGAACATTGGGGATCTAATCAAAATGTGATTTCAAGTGCTGTACACCATCCAATTGATGGCGATTTATCAACGGATGTATACTCAGTAAATTCTCAATATAAAAATGGTGTGTCTAACGATTTTCATGTGTATTCGGTGGAATGGACTAATGAAAGGATAACATTTAGCGTAGATGGTATTAATCATCTTAATTATGAACCATCAATTAAAACAAAATATACTTGGCCCTTTGACGCAGAACAATATATATTATTAAACATAGCTATTCTTCCAGATGCAGCACAAACCTTTGTTGAATCTACAATGGAAATTGATTACGTTAGGGTATATCAACAAACAATTTTATCAATTAAAAACGATACTATAAAAAATAATGTCTTAAGAAATGATAATGTAAAAAACAATAATGATTTGGTTGTTTATCCAAATCCAGTAAAAGACAAGCTAAATTTGATAATCACAGATAATCAAATCGGAAATAGAGCTACAATTTACTCTATTTTGGGACAAAAACTTAATTCTTGCATTTTAAAAAACAAGAAAACCATTTTAGATGTTTCTACTTATAAAAATGGAATTTACCTTGTAAAAATGGAGACTAGAGCAGGATTTAAAACCTATAAATTCATAAAGGAATAGTGGCTCTAAATAATAGTTAAACTGTAAAATAATTATCTACAATAGAAATAAACAAATACTTACAGATGATTTTGGTGTTTGCAGAAAAGGCTTCAATAAATAATCTAGTAATAATCTGAAGAGGATAATTATATGAATATAAATTAATGGTTTTAAGCGATTAACACCTGTGGTATTTAATTTAGATTAAATCTTTGCCCTATTCAATTAATAAAAGGAGATGCCCTTAACCTTACCTACCCTAAAATAAGGAATGACTGCAGATGAATGATCAACAAAAGACCTGAATTAAAAGCCTCAAACACAGTTCATTGAGCCACTTGGCAATCATACTTCCTTTTAATATCCTCTTGCAAGGACTAATGCAATTAATCTATTGTATGTTGAAACGGTCAGATTTGTATACCATATCAATATCTTGTTAACATGGGGATTAGGCAAAAAAAAATGGTTAGCTAAAATTGCATTACAAGATTTCTTTATTATAAAGCCCTCAATTTATTCCTGTAGGGGTTAGGATTAACTCAAATCATGTAATGATTAGTAAAATTATTAAACCTAACTCCTATTTTTACCAAATGAAATTTTCGGTTTGTATTTTACTCCTCATATTGTTGGTGGTTGGTGTTATTTCTTGTAAAAAAGATTCTTTTATTACTAGCAAAGATGCCTTTGTAAGTTTTTCGGATGATACCCTTCACTTCGATACCGTGTTTACTACCACAGGTTCTACCACCCAATACTTTAAAATATTTAATAACAACAACCAAAAATTACTCATCAATAGCATTCATTTAATGGGCGGCGATAGTTCATTCTTTAAACTAAACGTTGATGGCGCATCAGGAACTTATTTTGGTGGTCTTGAACTTGATGCAAAAGATAGTGTTTATGGTTTTGTAACCGTAAAACTTAAGCCCAACAATACAGATACCCCTTTGGTAATGAGAGATAGTATACGAGTGGTATATAACGGAAATACACATTTTATTCAATTGGAAGCTTACGGACAAAATGCCTACTTTTTAACAAATACAGTCATTAGTAATGATACCTCTTGGGATAAAACCTTACCCATTGTTATTCAGGGTAGTTTAACCGTTAGCGAAGGCGCAACCTTAAGTTTGCAAAAAGGCACTCGGGTTTATGTTAACGCTAAAGCCCCGATTCAAATTAATGGATCTTTACAGATAATGGGTGAAAAAGGATCTTTTGTTAGTTTTCAAAGCGATAGGATAGATGATCCTTATAAAAACTATCCAGGTTCTTGGCCGGGTATTTATTTTGGTAATAACAGTAGTAATAACTTTTTTCAAAACTGCATTATCAAGAATGCTTATCAAGGGGTAATTGTTCAATCGCCAACCGCCGATAACAGTACTAAGCTTACCCTAAATAATTGCATCTTCAATAATATTTATGATATAGCCATTGGTGGTACTAATACTAGTATAAATGCAACTAATTGTTTGGTAAGTAATTGCGGTTATAATGTTTCGCTAGTTAGTGGTGGCAATTATACTTTTGAACATTGTACGCTTGCGAGTTTTGCTAATACTTATTTAGACCATAAAAACCCTGTATTAACCCTTAGCAATACCAATAGTGATAATTCGGTTATTACTCCACTAAACTGCACACTTACTAACAGCATTGTTTATGGCGATTATGGTAATGTAGATAATGAAGTATCCCTCGTAAAAAATACAAGTGCCAATTATAATGTTACGTTCAACAATGTTTTGTATAAGGTTAAAAAGAATTTAGATGTTACTAAAATTACCCTAAATAATTGTTTGGTTAACCAATCTCCAGCGTTTGATAGCATTAATACGGGTAACCGATACTTCAATTTTCATTTATCTGCTAGTTCCCCTTGCATTAAAGCGGGTGCAAATTCTATTCTATCACTTGACCTTGATGGTAATTCAAGACCATTTGTTAGTCCAGATTTGGGTTGTTACCAAAAGCAATAAACTATTAATAACTATCAACTACTTACTTATAACTTCGCGCCTCAATTATAAAATGGGTATCTCTCATATAGAAAGTAAATTGATGTGCAAAAAACAAAAGGGGGTAACCCTTTACCATCAAATACTTTGTATTTGCCTTCAGGCTTTGGGATTCATTCTTTTCATTCAAATCATTTAATCAGTGGAATAATATGCGTTTGTATCCCGAGTCAGCAGCTAGTCAACTAGAGTTTGATAAAGTAAAGATTCTATTATCCAATCATTGCAAAACCGTTTATGCCCAACATAAAGCAGAGAACTTACGGATTCATACCCGAAGAGAATTTATAGAACTAGAACTTAACCAAACTAATGAGTACAAATTATTAATGCAGCAGGGAATGTATTTTCCTAGTGATTTTTCATTAAGCATTAGTAAAGATTTAAAGCTATTGGGCATACCCGGTGCATTATTAGTGGGGGAACAATGGATGCAGATTAAGAAACTTGTAGAAAACACAGGTAATATTTTTAGGTGGTTTGATGCAGAAAGACGCTCCGCTTATCCTTCTATTGCCAAGGTTATTGAACATACTTACTACGAAAAGGTAATTATTGAATTGATAGATGAGGTGTTAGATGAGATTGGTATTGTAAAAGATACAGCTAGCGAAGATTTGACAAGGATAAGGATGCAGTTGTATAAAAAAAGAAACGAACTGAGACGAATGTTTGATAAGGTGGTTGCCAAGTTAAACAAAGCAGGATACAGTGCCGAGATTGATGAAGGGTTTAGTAATGGAAGAAGGGTGGTTGCAGTATTTGCCGAACACAAACGCCACGTTAAAGGAATTCTACATGGAGAAAGCGATTCTAGAAAAACTGCTTTTATAGAACCTGAGGAAACGATACCACTTAATAATGAAGTGTTTTCTTTAGAGAATGAGGAAGGTCGTGAAGTGCTACGGATATTAAAAGCTTTAACTGCTAAACTTTCGGTTTATGCACCTTTATTACAAGGTTATTTGGAAGTGGCAGGCGAGTACGATTTTATTAAAGCAAAAGCAAAGCTTGCCATTGATATGAATGGTCAATTACCTAACCTTTTAGATAAAGCTCATCTTGAATTAAGAGATGCCTACCACCATTTGCTGTATTTATACAATAAACAAAGTGGCAAAAATACCATTCCAGTATCTTTAAATTTGGATGGCAATAGTAGAATATTGGTAATTAGTGGGCCTAATGCGGGGGGCAAAACGGTTACTATGAAAACTATTGGGCTAAACCAAGTAATGTTACAAAGTGGCTTGTTGGTACCCGTACATCCCAACTCGCTTATGGGTATTTTTAAGCAGCTATTCATCCATATTGGGGATACGCAAAGTATAGAATTCGAGTTAAGCACATACTCCTCTCATTTGCAGCACATGAAGTACTTTATTGAGATGGCCAATGGGAAGACCTTATTTTTTATTGATGAGTTGGGTAGTGGTAGCGACCCTAACCTTGGCGGTGCTTTTGCCGAAGTTATTATGGAAGAATTAGGAAGGAAGCACGCATTTGGCATTGTTACCACCCATTATTTAAACCTAAAAGTAATGGCAAACCGTACCCAAGGCATTATTAATGGGGCTATGCAATTTGATGAAGTGCATTTATTACCTCTTTATAAATTAATTGTGGGTAAGCCAGGTAGTAGTTACACTTTTGCTATTGCCGAAAGGATAGGCTTACCTAAACACCTAATTAATAGGGCTAGGAACTTGGTAGATGAAGATCATTTTAAGTTAGATAAATTACTAAATAGAACCGAGCAGGACCTGCAACAACTTGACATTGACAAAAAAGAATTGCACAAATTGATTCGAGAAAATGAGAAGTTGAAGAAGGAAATGGAGACGGTATTGAATAAAGAAAGACACGAGCAACAGTTAGAAACCCTAAAACACCAAAATAAGGTTACAGAAGATAAGTTGGTTTACTTAAAGGATATGGAGCGTAAACTACGACAAATTGTATTAGACTGGAAGAAGGCGGAGGACAAGAATACCGTGATAAAAAATTTACAGAACTTATTATTTAAGAGTCCCGAAAAGATTGTAGTAAATAAACTAGCCAAGAAAATGGATGCTAAGTTTAAGGAAACGCAAGCTACCATAACTATAGGATCATTAGTAAAGCTAAAAAAGAATTACCAGGTGGGCGAAGTAAAGGAAATAAGGGGTAAACGTGCAATTGTGCAAATTGGGATGTTGCCTATGAGTGTGGAATTACAAGACTTAGTATCGGTAGTAAAAATTGAGCAAGAATCAAATGCTTAATCACTACACTTAAAGAATTGAACGTTAAAAAAGATTCAACTAAACCCTTATTTAAAACAAATGCGTTTTAAGATTGGCTATTTTAATAGTTATAGGTGTAAAGAATAAGTTCACAGTAACTGAAATAAAGAAAGACAAAACCCTCGATGAGCTAAATAAATACCACAGAAGTTTTTACCATCATGAAATTTAATGAAGTGAAATAACCGTAGGAGATGAAAACAAAAATAAATTAATAGAAAGTAACTCGTATTTGAGCAGTTTTTTATATTTTTTATAAAAAGTAGAGTTACTTATCGTTTATTTATTCTTGTTTTATAAAAAGCAGAGTTACTTTTCGTTTATTTATTATCGTTTTATAAAAAGTAGAGTTACTTTTCGTTTATTTATTATTGTTTTTAGCTCATACGGTTTACTTTAAGCAATCTGAAACTAAATCTGCTTAAAGCAGAGTTACTTTTCGTTTATTTATTATTGTATTAGTAAAAGAAGGTTGTATTTATATAAGAATTTCTTTTTTCATCATTTCATTTCCGAGGAGGCATTGGTTTCTTTAAATTTTATTTGTGAGAATGGTTTTAATAAATCCTTTTTTGTAGGCGCCCTCACCCTAATTATGATTTGCCAATAAATAAGAAACCCTTTTTAACAAGAGTACTATAACATTTTTATCTTATATAATTCAAACCTTTTTGACTCTATATTAAAATATTGGTGCAGCCTCTATTTTAATATCCGAATTTTTAAAGGAGAAAAGAGCTTAGCAAGCTTCAGAATTTACAAAAAGCTTGTTTTAAATTAATTCTATTGTAAAATATTCAATTTTGTAAAAACCCTAAGTTATTGAGCAGATCCTACCTACAACTTTATGTATTAATCAAAACAGCTTGCAACAGGCAAAACAATAAGGAAAAAAAAACGACTACCCAAAGGATAGCCGTTTTTTATTAAAAACTTCCCGAAGGAAATAGAATAATTAGAAGATGAATTTAACACCCACCTGACCTTGCCAACGTGAGTTGATAGGATCTACTGTGTAATATTGATTGTTTAAACCTGTAGGTTTAACAAAATTAAAAGTAGGTGCATATCCACTTGATGGTTTACCAACTGCATTACCTGCTGCATCTTTAGCATAAGTAAGCAAGTTAGTAGTGTAGTTATTTACGTTGGTAACAAAAGTGATATGTCCCCAATCATTGTTAATAAAATTCAACACATTAAACATATCAAAGCTAATTTGTATAGCTTTACTCTTATCAGTTTTGCTCAATTTAAATTCGTGCATAATCTTCATATCCAATTCATGATTCCAAGGGGTATGTAAAGCATTACGCTCAGCGTATTGACCACGACGAGTTTTAAGATATTTATCACCACTTATAAACGCATCTAAATCTAACCATTGTTGTAATTTGCTATAAGTAACATTACCATTAGCATCTTTAACATCTGCTAAGTTAATATCAGACATATTTTTTGGAATATAGGGCAAGTTTGCATTTGCAGCATTACCATAAGGAGTACCACTAGAATTATAAATAACTGAATAAGGATTACCACTTTGACCACTGTAGAAGAAAGCGATGTTAGAAGAGATACGATCAGTCCAATTAAAAGTAGTTCCTAGCACAGCAACAATACGATGACGTAAATCGAAGTTAGAATAAGCTAAAGGAGCATTTCCTGGAGTGATTGAAGGATTCAATTCATAGTTAGATTGGAATGAATTACGTATACCATTGCTAATATCTTTACTAACACCATAAGTGTAACCAACCATCCAGTTAAAACCAAAGTCCATTTTATTACCTAATTTAAGACCATTGGTTTGTTTACTTATTTGCGCAGTTAAATTGTAACGATAACCTTGTGTAGTATTGGTAAGTAAGTAAACGTTAGAATATTGAGAATTTAATTTTCCACCCACATAAACAGGAGATTGAGATGGACCAGCACCATAATATTGAACTGAATCTTTAATATTAATTTGTTGGAATTTTACATCTTGTAAAGTCTTCGTGTACATTACATCAGCAGTTAATTTGTATCCTTTACCAAATTTCAAATCAACAGCTATATTGCTTCTCCAGATAGTTGGTAATTTAAAGTTATTGTCAATAACATCTACTTCTCTTGTATCAGCAGCGTGGGCACTTGCTAAAGCGTGTGCATTAATTGTATCTTGTAAATGCAAAGGATTAATTGCTAAAGGTATAACTGTGCTTCCACCAATCGTGTTTGTTGCACTTGGTTTAAAATCTATGTTGTTATAAACCCCACCAGATAAGGTTTCAGCATAACCTAACCATGCAAAAGGCATTCTACCAACAAAAATACCTGTACCACCTCTAATAATTAAGGTTTTATCACCCTTAACGTCATAAGTAAAACCAACCCTTGGCGATACTGTTGGCTTACCTAACCATTTATTTGTAAAGGCATTAAACGGCGTGTTTGTGTAAGTTGAACTGTCTGTTACTTTATTGTTATTTGCAGTAGCAAAACCAGGATCTAGAGAAATTTGTTTATTTAAAAAAGGATAATCAACTCTAACTCCTGGTGATAATTTAAATTTATTGTTTACACTAATTTCATCCTGACCGTAAAAACTAGTTAAGTTTACTTTGTATGGGTTTGGAGGATTGTTATAAATAGCATCTCTAGTATTTGGTAAACTTGCAATGTTTGAGTAAGCACCTCTAATACGACTAGGCTTATCTGCCAAGAAGTTTGCAAGGTTTGAGTATTCCCAACGACCATTCCAAGAATTAATAAACCCATAAGTTAGGTTATATAACTCATTATGCGTACCAATTGTAAATTTATGTATACCCTTAGTAATCGTAAAGTTGTCGCTAATTTCAAAAGTTTGTTGCTTCATGTTGTAAATAGAAGCTTCTCTCCAAGTACCAGCCCAAACTGCGCCACCACCAATATCCATTAAAGGAGCAAGAGTTCCTGGGAAATCTCTGTATTCATGCACATTTACATAGCTTACATTAAATTGATTACTAGAATTGTTATCAATTTTAGTCTTCAATTCAGCAACTACATTAAAGTTCTTATCATGTTGAGTAAAATCGGTATTTCCAAATTGGAAATTAGTAGAAGTACGCTCTAAATTGTTACCAACCCCGTTAGTATAGATACCTCTGATAGTTAAAGTATTTTTTGGATTGATGTTGAAATCAAATCTAGTAAACAACTTATCACTATTTGTAAATACTTGGTATGAACCTACATACGAACCTGCATCATACCCATATTTATTGTATAATTGATTGTAGATAGTGGTTGCATTTGCAACTGTAACAGCAGCACCTGGATCACCCGCATTATAAAAAGTTGGTTGTTGAGAACGTGTTTGTTCGTAGTTAACAATAAAGAAAGCTTTGTTTCTCAAAATTGGACCACTTACAGTAGCACCATATTGATAATCATAAAAATGACTGCCTATTGAAGATTTAAGACCATCAACACTTTTACCAACTAAACTTTTGTTGCGACCAAAATAGTAAACTGATCCATGATAATCGTTAGTACCGCTTTTAGTAACCGCATTAACACTACCTCCAGTAAAATTACCTTGTTTAACATCGTACGGAGATAATTGAACTTGAACTTCTTGTATAACATCCAAGCTATAAGGATTAGTACGTGTACCAGCACCTGCCGCACCAGATTGACCACCACCACTTGTGCCACCAAAGGAGTTACTAAACCCAATAGCGTCGTTATTAATAGCACCGTCAATGGTTAAATTATTGTAACGGAAGTTACTACCAGCAAAAGAGTTGTTGTTAGATTGAGGTGTTAAACGCGTATAATCGCTTAAACTTCTGCCAATAGTTGGTAATGTATTTAATTGCTTTAAACCAATTGTAGTACCACCTACTTGTTGTTTTTTACCAGTTCCTTTTACTACTACTTCTTGTAATTCTACCGCAGATGTAGAAATCATAGAAGTATTAAGTTCAGGATTTGCACCTAAAGTAAGGTTTACATCGTTAATAACTTGCTCTTTAAACCCTACAAAACTAACCTTTATGGTATATGGACCACCTGGTTTAAGGTTAGAAGTATAGAAGATACCCTTTGTGTTTGTTTGTGTTGTAGCTACTGTACCAGTAGGAACGTGTGTTAACGTAATGGTTGCACCGGCAAGAGGAGAACCTTTGTCGTCTTTAATTCTACCATTTAATGTTGCAGTAGTTTCTTGAGCGAAACTTGCTACAGAAATGCAAATTGCCATAACAATTTGCAAGGCCAAAATAGAAATTCTTTTCATATTTAAATCTTTGTTTTAGGGCACGAAAGTAGAAGTCTAATGTTAACTGAATATTACCATTTCAACATGAAGAGACCGTTTTGAGAAATTAAAATTGCAAATATTAATTGTAAAACCTAAACAATTAGGCTTATCCAAGTATAATACCTGTTAGAAATTACCTTAAATTGGCAGGCAATAAATGGGATAGATTGGCTATAAATTAAAGATAAATTCTTTAATCTTTTGATGTAAAACATTACTCACCGGGCACAAGGGTTGCCTTAAAACATTTTGCAATAACCCTTGCTCATACATGAATGCTTTGGCACCAGCAGGGTTATTTTCTTCAAATAGAAGCTGGTAACCAGCCAATAATTTATAATGTATTTTCCTAGCAGAAATAAAGTCATTAGCCAAGCAAAGACGAACCATGTTAGAGAATTCTTTAGGAAAAGCATTTGCTGCAACACTAATAATACCATCCACACCACAGGCAACTTGTGGAAGAACTAACGAATCTTCACCACTTACAACCAAAAAGTGTTCTGGAACTCCTTTTATTATTTCCATAAGTTGAATAACATCATCGCTCGCCTCTTTAATACCTACAATATTTTCTATTTCATTTGCTAAACGAATGGTGGTAGTAGCTTCAATATTTCTTCCTGTTCTACTAGGTACATTGTATAATATTACTGGCAATGGAGATGCTAAAGCAATAGATTTATAATGTTGATATAAGCCCTCTTGAGAAGGTTTATTATAGTAGGGAGAAACACTTAAAACAGCAACGGCTTTACCAAGTGGAAAATTTTGTAAATCGTGAATAATAGATGCTGTATCATTACCGCCTAACCCCACAACTACAGGCACTCTACCATTTACAGATTGATAAGTAAAATGTAAAATGTCTATTTTTTCGGCCTTTGATAAGGTTGCAGTTTCGCCAGTAGTACCCAATGAAACAATGTAGTTTACACCATTTGCAATTACATGGTTAATAATTCTTCCCAAAGAAGAAAAGTCTAAGGAGCCATTTTCATTAAAAGGGGTTACTAAAGCAACACCAGTACCAGAAAGTAAAGTTTTTAAAGACATCTTTAAATACAGTTTATAAAAATAAATTGAAGTACAATATTAATATGATGAAAGCGAGTAAATAAAATATTTAAACAAAAGTAGATTGAGATAAAACGATGTTGTAAATATTTTAAAAATTGGGATATGTATTAATTGCTTTCTTCTAGTTCATTAAGTTCGGTTTCTTCCACTTCATCCCAAAAGCCCATCTTCATAAATTTCTCAATCCTGTTATTAGTACGTGTTTCTGGAGAAATTTTTTGTAAGGCTTTTAGGTTAATAAGAATTTGTTTTTTAAGCATTTCTGCAGCTTCTGTATAATCCCAATGTGCCCCCCCAATAGGCTCAGGAACAATTTCATCTACCAAGCCAAAACCTTTCATATCAATAGAAGTAAGCTTTAATTGTTGGGCTGCTATTTCTTTTTTATCAACAGTACGCCAAAGAATAGAACTACATCCTTCGGGCGAAATAACTGTATACCAGGTATTTTCCATCATTAATACTTTATCACCAACACCAATGCCCAAGGCACCACCACTTGCACCCTCCCCAATTATAATACAAATAACAGGCACTTTTAATCGTACCATCTCAAATATGTTACGAGCAATTGCTTCTCCTTGCCCTCTTTCCTCCCCTTCTAAACCAGGAAAAGCACCTGGTGTATCAATAAAAGTAATGATAGGTTTATTAAACTTTTCGGCAAGCTTCATTAGTCGCAGTGCTTTTCTATATCCTTCTGGCTTTGCCATACCAAAATTTCTTAGTTGACGCATTTTGGTAGTATGCCCTTTTTGCTGTCCAATCAACATAACGGTTTCCCCCTCTAGTTCCGCAAATCCGCCTACCATTGCTTTATCATCCGAAAAGTTTCTATCACCATGCATTTCAACAAAGTTGGTCATCATTTTATCTATATACTTCAGCATATAGGGTCTATCGGGATGGCGGCTTAGCTGAACCCTTTGCCAAGGTGTAAGATGCTCAGTAATTTCTTTCCTTTTACTTACAATTGCATCCTCTAATTGATGAATAGTATTTTCGTAATTAATTTTCTGATTCTTTTCCGCAAGCTTTTTAGTCTGCTCAATTTGTTCGTACAACTCTTTAATGGGTTGTTCAAAATCTAAGAATTGTCTATTGGGGTATTGTGGCATAAATTATAATTGGGTTGTAAAAATAAGGAGAAGAAAGTTTTTTTTATAAAAAGATTTGTTTATAAAAAAATCTAACCCTTATATTTGCACCCCGCTAAGCGATAAGTTTAGTAGAGAAAGTTCTTAAGGATCGGTAGTTCAGTTGGTTAGAATGCCGCCCTGTCACGGCGGAGGTCGCGGGTTCGAGTCCCGTCCGGTCCGCATAGTAACCCTCAAAGGGTTACAAAACGCTGCAAAATGTATGTTTTGCAGCGTTTTTTGTTTGTGGCTATACCAAAACGTTCATTAAATCTTATTCTCAAAGTGACCCATTCGGTGAGTAGTTTCATTAGGTTGTTTTTACTCACCAACATTTACTCAAACCCTTTACTGGTAAGGTGTTCATATTTTGAACATCTTGTTTGCAGATGATAATATGTTTACTTTTAACCACTTTAAAAAGTCACCACATCATGCAAAACAGTTTCAGCATTCTCTTTTATTTAAAGAAACCTAAAGCCTATATAGTAGGTTCTATCCCAATCTACATTCGTATAACTGTTGATGGCCATCGTTCTGAAATCTCCTCTGGTAGGGAATCACTACCTGAAAAGTGGAATAGTTCTGCAGGAAGATGTTCAGGAACGAAAGAAGATGCCAAATCTTTGAATAGCTATTTAGATACCATGCAAGCAAAGTTCTATGAAATCCATAGAAGACTTTTGGACACAAATGAACTTGTTAGCGCAGAAGTAATAAAAAATATATTTACTGGCAAAGGTGTCAAAGCCCATATGCTTATTCCTATCTTTCAAGACCATAACAACCAGATTAAAACACTCCTAGGCAGTGAGTATGCTAAAGGCACTCTAACCCGCTACACAACCGCTTTAAAGCACACGGTTGACTTCTTAAAGTGGAAGTACAATCTTACTGATATTGACATCCGTAAAATTGATCATCCTTTTATTACTGAGTTTGAATTTTATCTTCGGAGTGAGTGTAAGTGCAACCATAATTCAGCGGTAAAATATGTAAAAAGCAACTTTGGGAAAATCATTCGCAATTGCGTTGCCAATGGATGGTTAGATAAAGACCCTTTTATAAATTATTCTTCAAAGATGAGAGAGGTAAATAGAGAATTCCTTGATGAAGCAGATTTGGAAGCTATAGCCAATAAAGAGTTTAAAGGGGATAGATTAAATCAGGTTCGGGATATTTTCTTATTCAGTTGTTACACAGGTCTTGCATATATTGATGTAAAACAATTAACTAGGAATAATATAAGTATTGGTATCGATGGCGAAAGATGGATATTCACTAACAGACAAAAAACAGATACTCGTTCAAATATCCCTCTACTACCAGTTGCAGAAGGTATCTTAAATAAATACAAGCTTCATCCACAATGTGTAAATGAAAACCGCTTATTGCCTGTATTGAGTAATCAAAAAATGAATAGCTACCTAAAGGAAATAGGCGATGTTTGTGGCATTACAAAAGAGCTCACTTTCCATATAGCCCGTCACACATTTGCTACAACTATAACTTTAACCAATGGAGTAAGTATAGAAAGTGTAAGCAAGATGCTTGGTCACAGAAGTATTAAGACAACTCAGCACTATGCCAAAATTGTTGATAAAAAGGTTAGTGAGGATATGGGAGCTTTAAGGGTCAAATTGGACAATAAAGCTAATGGGGTTGTCAAAAAGGCTATAATTGTAGCAATCTAAGTTAATTTACATCAGCAGATTATTACTAAATTTATACCTTAATGTTAATCCCTAGTTTAAATAAAATATACCATCATATAATCATTTGTGATGATTATATGATGGTATATTTTACGTTCTGTAAGTTATTAAATATTATAGACACAATTTGAGAATCTCTTTCCAAATTGATAATATAGTCATCAATAGTCCAAACTTTTTTATGACAAAACTTCAATAGCCACTACATTATAATTAGAACTATGCGAATGGTTTAAGCCAATTTATCTATGAATATCATTAAACTATTAATCCAGTGTTTTCTTAAAAAATTGTTTTCCAGAAAGAAGAATATTTAACATCCGAATTACTTCAATCATTTCCTCAAACTAACCTTTCCCCTGTATTTTTCTACAGATGCTTCCATCCCCTGTTTCCCATAATAATCAGGAGCAACGTATATAAACGAATAGGGTTTGTAAAGTGTCGCACATGATGGATTATTCTCTTTTAGCTTTTTGAATATTATCCAGTCCTTGTCATATTTCTTTATAGATGCATCCAACAATTTAGTTTCATATTTACCTGTCTTATCCCCTTTATAACCTAGTGCCATCACTTTCCAGCCATCAGCAATTATTGTATGTAGCAACAACCCATAATTGCTAGAAACCTTAATATATTCTTGATCTGCCTTATTGGACATTTCTATTTTGGCACTCAATGCCACTATCTTTTGCCATATAGAAACATTCTCCTGTTTCTCTTCAATCACTTTATCCAATAACCCATTTTTATAATACCACTCAAAAGCTTGACCAAGCACACCTTCGGATGGAAACATTTTGGGGCTTACGTTTGGAGTATCTATCCCACCCAAAAACTCATCTCGCATCCACCACACCCAATCTTTGTCAAAATGATATTTACCACTCTCATGCCCCCGCAACACCCCCTTGGCAGATAATAGGCACAACTCTCTGAATGCTTTTCTACTTTCCGATTTCAAAATACCATTCTCATCCATGAAACTATTAAAAACACTTTCTTCAGATTGGGTCATATCAGCCCCCCATTTACTGATGATGTATGCATTCAGTTTGCACCAAAACTCATTACTAATATAAGGCCCAACCCATCCACCTCCACGACTCCAACTCCAGATGCCAGCAAAGCTTGGCTTGTTTTTTATTTCACTAAGGCATTTATTACCCTTTTGCGGGCTGATAGTATTGTACTCTTCAAATCCATTGATAACACCATTCATAACATAGTTTGGGTATGCACCCTTCCCTTCATACTCACGCTGACATTCTACTTCAATTATCTGTGCGTGCTTGCCTATGCCCAATGTCGGGTTAAAATCAAACGTACGGTGATAATCTCCCTTAGTATGCTTTATGGAAAAAATCAAGTTTTTATGTGGTTCTATTTGATTGGTTACCGCCAAATAATACGCCGCTGAATCGTGCATACCTCCAAACGACCATGTACGGTAAAAGATGGTCTTATTCCTCTTTATACACACTTCCTCACGAAGTAGGTTTATCAATTTTACATGGCTTGAAACACCATTTGCTATAGGATTATTACCTGTATGATAGGGAACATTATTAAGGTATGTTTCCCCTGTTCTTATCACCAAACCATCCAATTCAGGGAAGGTTTCAAACAATTCATCCAACATTAATTTGTGTATTTCTATTGTTTTGGGTCTATCCAATGAAATCTTTCCTTTGTTATCACAAATTTCATCGTGGTAAAGTTCCACTAACTTTTTGGGTAATACAATAATATCTGTGAAATAATAAACTTTAATACCCGCAGCATGAGCAGCTTTGATGTTCTTACGTACCCTATCTGCTGCAGCCATGACCCAAGCCCTTTCCTTAGAGCCTTGCGGGAAGATTTGTGGATTCAATTTATCAAACGTGATGGCTGCATGGGCAAACGTAAAGTCGTTCATCACTTGTCCATTATACCCTTTTTCTTTTAGGTAAGCAGGATTACTAAAAGACGTTTTCGTTAATGATTCTCCTGGATTATTATGTACCATATCCAAAATAAAAACTTGCTTTTGAGCATTCACTAAAGATGTCCAAATACAAAATACTATTACAATTACTTTCCTTATTCTCATATCATTCACTTTTTTATATGCTTATTTGGCTCTCTTACTACTTATTTAGTTACTCATCAATTATCGCTTCAAAGAGATTAATTGGAGTTATAAAGCTATTTCAAATCCCCTTTAAAACCTAAGTCATCGTGCATCAATCCATCCTTGTCATAAATAACAGGGGCAATGAAACAATCACGAATTCGGTCGTAACTTCTTTCACGATACTTACACCATACATGATATGATTTCCCTTTCCATTTGAAGAATGTTCCATGCCCAAAAGGTGTATCAATACCCATTCCTTTTGCAACCACCCCTTTGGCTTCATAAGGCCCATAAATATTCTTGGATGTTGCGTAATAACCCGAACAACTTAAATAGTAAATACCCTTGTGCTTGTGTAGGTAATTCTTGTCTAATGCAGGAAAGTAAGTGGATCTATTAATAAGAATGGCTTTAGGCGTATCTGCCAATTCAATCATATTTTTCTTTAAAGGAGCAATCTTATACTCGCCTTCTCCATAAACAATGTAGGGAGTTGAATTATCATCAACAAAAATTGTGGGGTCAAAAGATTCTACGATGGGCTTTTTGAGCAAATCCTTATAAGGACCTTCGGGTCTTGAGGCAACCATTACACCCACACTTTCTTTACGGTTTGAAAAGTACCAATAATATTTACCATTCCTTTTAACGATATCCCCTGCCCAACAATTAGTATTTCCTTTTCCCATATAATTATCCTCAGGACTGATAGTACCAACATGTTTCCAATTTTTAAGATCAACAGAGCGATAGATTCTCCAATCAGGCATCACCCAATCCTTTACGCCAAAACCAATGTCGTGTCCAGTAAATAAATACACGGTATCTCCAACAACTAATACATGTGGGTCTGACATACCCGGTTCATCAATCAACGGTTTTAACGTATAATGCGTTACTGTCGTATCTACTTTTTGTGCCATCATTCTCATAGGCACACATAAACCTAAGTAAACTGCTAATACTATCAGTCCTCTTCTCATAATTTGACTTTTATTCATTTATATTTATTTTTTAGTTAGATATTACACTTTAAGAATGACTTTAAACTTATTCTACATCGATTAAATGATCCCATTTTGTGATTCCTTTTTAGCAATTGAAATCATTTAATCAGTATCATAAAAATATTTTTTACAACAAGTTTCTGTGCCAACTCACTCTATTTCTTTGCCTTTTACATATTCAGACTAAGCAATAATATTATTTGATTTTATCCCTATTAAATAGAATTTCACTTGTTCCCTTTCCTACTAGTAGTATGGGTCTTGCCTCTATATTTACTGGGATTATTTCAGCATTACTGATATTTACCCTTGTTGCATAACGAATATAAAAACCATACGATGGCAAGTTTTGTTTTATAAAAAATCGTGCATCAGGATAGCCTCCTTCCTTTTCAGGAACTTCATTATTGATTAGGGATGAGTCACCGCCACCTTCCATCTTAATTTTATAATTATTAATAAATATGTCTGAAATAGGATGGTCTTTAATACCGAGAAACAGAGAACCTTCCTTGTAATTGTTTTCTCCAGATACATCTTTGATGATAATATCTTTTAAATAGCCAACTTCTTTCGGTGGCGTGTTAGGAATTGCTCTTAATCTGTTTCCAATTCTTATAAAAATTGGACACTTTGCTCTGTCAATCGAAACGTTTGAAATTAATATATCGTGTACATTTCCACCATCAACCGTAGCTAAAGTAATTCCTGAACTAGCATCATGCCTTTTAATTACATACGATTCATTTGGAATTCCTCCAAGCTTAAGATTACGAGCAACAATATTAAAAAAATCTCCTTGAGTGTCTGTACCTGTTTTTAGGGCATTGCAGGAGGAATAGATAGTAGAATTTTCTATCAAAACGTTGCTTGTTGGTTTTCCACTTGCACCTTTCAAACAAATAGCATCATCCTCGGAATTTATAAAGCAATTACGTACAATTACATTAGTACACCCATCAGGGTCTAATCCATCATTATTAAAATTGGCTTGATTGATAACTTTTATTCCGTCAAAAATCAGGTTCTGACAGTATAAATAGCTTTGCATCCAAGCAGCAGAGTTATGCAAAAAGATGTTTTGAAGCACTACATTCTTACACTCTACCATGCGTATGCCAAATGGTCTTCCTACAATTTTACCTAAGGTTTCTTCACCAGGAAAATTCACCTTCTCCCCTCGAAAATAAACTTCTCCCTTTCCTCTAATACCCACATTCACACACTTTTCAGCATAAATCAATGACTGACGATACATGTGGCTTTCACTCATTACGCTCTTGAATTCTTCAATTTTTTCTGGATAATCTGCGATATTGGTACTTCCTAAAATTTTAGCTTTATCAGATACCTCTAACATCACGCCAGATTTCAATCGAATAGTTCCCATCACATATTCTCCCTTTGAGAATAATACCACACCACCACCTTTTTCAGAACACGCATCAATTGCGTTTTGAATTGCCTTTGTATTCACCATTTGACTATCACCAATCGCCCCATATTGTTCGACCTTCAACACATTATTTGGAACTGTCCAAGGTTTTAAATTTTTAGTTAACGAATCGGCCATTTTATTCAGCCTAAGAATTAAAGGCATTTTCAATTTAATTTCTTGGGAAAAAGAACCTGTTGCCAATAAAGAAAATAGTGAAATAATTATTATACTTTTCCTCTTTAGATTATTATTCATTTATATTTTAAGTAAGATATTAGAAATTAGGAACGACTTTAAACCTATTCCACTTTAATTACCTCCTCTCCCTTCGTGATACCACTCTCATTGTAGGCATCTATCTTAAAATAGTATTGTTGCCCCTTATTCAAACAATTCAAATCATAATGAGTCTTATTCCCTAAAATCTCAACTGAATTATATAGTTTATCTGCTGCCACACCAAAACGAATCACATAACCATCTGCTGTCTTGTTTTGAGTCCAATCCAACTTTGCTTTACAGGCATCCTGTTCATTTCTCACTACTTTCAATCCACTTGTCTTTGCAGGTAGTTTACCATCTCCCATTCCAAAAACACGAATCTCACGAATAGAGAATCGTAGTCCTGCGGTAAATTTCACATTTTCCACCTTGAAGAATCTTGCCTTAAAGGGTGCTACAAACTCAATATAATCATGCGGATGGTCTTCCTTGTCTTGACTCTTATCCACTATCAACGACCACTTTACCCCATCTAACGATGCATAAAGGCGATAGGCCTCTACTACATCACGCATTCCCTTGTAATAGTTTGGCTTTTCTGTTGCACCCGCCTCTCCAAAATTGACCTGTATTGAATAAATAGTCTTATTACTCTCCAAATCGACTGATGCATATTCTCCTTCATTTGCAGTTGCTGCACACCAAAAAGTTCTTACATCACAATCAGTTACCTTCTTTCCTTCTGATGTTTGATAGGTTGAAGACACATCCACTTTCTTATTCGCAGACAATAACATCCAACCGGGTTTACTGTTTTTATTTTTCAGTAACGGTGTATAAGTGGGATAATCGCCTAAATAAGTGTCTGAGTAGAGATAGCCATCTTTATCAAATCCTGCCTTAAAAAGTCCTACCCTCCTCTCAAAACCATGAACAACACTTACTCGCATTGTTTGTACACTCTGTAAGTTATCGGGTGCTACCTCTGCCATTGCACCGTGTCCAGCACCTGCAATAAATCCTTCAGGCTTATAAGAAACAGGACTGTAGGGTGCAAAAGTGAAGAGTCCTTTGGGAGAGGATGCCGTATATAATCCATCACAATAAGAACTGCTTGATGTGCCGGGAACAGAATACTGTAGGTAATAGGTACCCTTATGCTTATTTATCCATGAGCCCTCCATCCATGGATTATTTTTATTAGACTCATTCTTATCTCCGGGTCTCTCAAAGCCATGATTTTGTGTTTGACTGGCGAATAATACGGTAGAATCACTTAGAATTTCAAGTGTCTTAGCATCGAAGACACGACTAAAAATAGGCATCACATTGGAACATCCAGCATATAAAAACAGACTATCATGCTCCACAAGAAACGACGGGTCCCAATCCGACTTTATCTCTTTAATGGGCGTCCACTCTCCTTTTTCGGGTGTTTGGGATTTATATATTATCCCTGAAGTACCTGTTTTTACAGACCCCACATAATACAACCAACCCTGATATTCGAAGGTGGTAGGGGCATATTGTTCAATAGGCAATGTCTTAGGTGATATTGGGACAAAAATCCACTTTGCCATATCAGTTGAATACCAATAGCCTCCAGATTTTGACGCAAATAGATAATACTTACCCTTATATACTTGCAATACAGGGTCTGCTGCCTCACGACATCCCGGATTTGGGATACTAAACCGATAACTAATGTTGAGCGGATTACAATAGGTCTTTGGATTTTTACTGACTTTTACTTGTTCAAACTGACTAAAACTGCCAATTGATAACAATAAAAACATTACTACGAGTAATCGTTTTGAGAAAATGGAATACACTAAATTCATACTATTTATTTTTTGATAATTAAAAACGCTATAAAGGAGATTTAACACAAGGAACACTAAGTAAAAACAAGGAACACTACTCAGGAGGTTTTACCATTATGAACACAAAGCTTTTCACAAAGAAACACAAGGATTTATTGTTTATAATCGCTCAGATTCATCAATTTTATTAGAAAACTTTGTGTCCCTTGTCTTTTTCATGGTTTCCCTTGTGGTAAAATCTACTGAATAGTAACCAAAGAACACAAAGTTTTCTAACCCTCATAATAGTCTTTAGATTTTAATGATATACTTTAAAAGCATCAAAATCAACTTCTTTATCAGTTGTATTGACCAATTTAATGGTATGCTTGCCCTTTCGCAGTTTCTTATAATTATAAACTACCACTTGAGACAGTCTTGGCAAATTGACAACTGATACATCAATCGACTTTTCCAAATGTCCATCAAGATAAATATCTACATTCCCGAACTTTTCTTTTTTTGGACAGATAACCTCAATAGCACTTCCATTAAAAGTATAACTAATGGAATCGTTCATCAACATAGAACTATGAATATCCTTGTTATAGTCATTCAGCTTTTTATTTGAATTGGCTTTCCAACTTCCTGAATAGACAATCTCGGGATTATCATCATTAACCATTTCAGAGGGAATTGGCTTATTTGTTTTTAAGTACAAGGGAATCTCCCACATCTTATACATGGAATTTAGTTCGTCCCTAAACGTACCACATCCCGATGTTACCATATACACTTTTGCTCCATCGGCTGTTTTCTCTTGGAATTTAGAAATAATAGAAGGTCCATACCAATGTTTCCCTTCCATAAAATTGTCACTGATAGAATTGACAAATGTCCAATTTCCCCAAGGATGGTCTGCCTGATAAAAGTCATACCGTATCTCTTTTGGATTAAACCATGATTTTAAGGTATCTGTTATGTACCATGCAATCATGATATATTTCATGATACTCGGAATATAAGTTGCCCCCATCTGACCACATTGTGCTGGCAAGTCGAGAATATGTTTTGCATTAGTAATTTCCGATGTCCAATTCTTGTCCTTACTACCATCCCCACCATTAAAATAAGTCCAATCTTTTGGATTAAGCAATTTCAGTTTTGAACGTTCAATACGACCAATAATATAGTTATCGCCTCCATTCCAAAAGCCATTGTTTGAAATGGCATACACAAACTTATCTGACTTATCCTTTGTTTCATTACCTCCATTTTTACCATAATGAACAAAGAAGGGTGAACTAAAAGTGGAACCTGACCACATGGGTGTTGCATAATTATCAGATTCTGTTCTTTTCCAAGTCTTTCCTTTGTCAATAGACTTTATCATACTCGAATTGAAGGCAGTTTGTCTCAACAATTTATCACCGCTTTTATGCCCATATTTATTCCTTGAAACAAATATGTAAAAGACAGAATCAATACATTCCTGCCCACATGCTTTCCAATTTGCACTATCAGCCCTTGACTGACCTGTATGTCCGTATTCGTCCATCCCATTTACCCAACGTCCCTTTAACTCATCCATCATATTTCCTGAAAGGATATTGAAATTTATGTTACGTCCCTTCCCACTTGCACCAAAACCACGACCATCACACCCTGCAGCATATAGGCTATCATCATACCCCCAAAATGGGTCGTAGGTATCTCCATTGCTGCTGTCATATTTGTGTAGGTTATTTTTATCCATGAATATTTCCTTAATGTCTTTTTGGGCAAAAAGAAAATTCCCCATCAGGATAAATCCAATAATTGCAATCGTTATAAAGTTCCTTTTAATCATAATTCCATCTTACTTTTTTGCTAGTGCATAAAAGTTTTTCGTTTGAATCGTAGAACAACCTACCCTATAAGGGGCTTAGAGCCCTTATAGGGTTTAAATGTCAGCGAATAACTTTTATGCCCACCTTTTAGTTATTATTTTGTTTTGCCTATGAGAATAACAAATCCTGTCTTTAACTAAATTGGCCTTCGATGGTTTAAAAGAAAATCTAAAATATATCTCAAATATTTATTTAAGGCTGATACGATTGTAGCCCTTTATCACTTTTTCTCCTCCTTAGGATTGCTCAATAAAATTGAACCGCCTGCACCTCTCGATTCTAACATCAGTAACCCAGGATTTGTCAAGTAACCAGGGGTTGTATCCAAACAATCTACCACTTTAACACCATCAATTGACAGTGTGATTCTAACTCCATTCGCCTCATTATTGGTATAAATTTCTACATCACTGCCTGTTGTGTAAAGATTTGAAGTGTATTTAATTGTTTCGGAAACAGTTCCTTTTGCACCAATCAGTGTGGTGGTAGATAAATCAGCATTCACACGTTTAAGATTCAAATCCTTGTTTGAAATCCAGAAATAATATCTTGGAATGTTTTTATAGGTGAAATTTGCTACCCTGAATGAAACCTCTTTATGAGAATTTATACTGTCGTTGAATAAGGCATGAAACCGAATATAATCGTTGCCATAGAACGCACCCCGAAAAATAGCTCTTGTACTTTTCTTTGCATTCCTGATTAAAATCGAATTGTCTTGTTTGGTAATATCTCCTCCATTTGGAAATGAAGTCCAAAAAAGATTCACATCCTTAGCAATCGGGAACTTCTTTGGTTTTAGATAGTCGAGCAACTCATTACTCCAATCAACATTTTTAATAGCGGGTGCTGCCGAAGTATCATAAACATCTTTCCCAAATTCTGATAATAAATAGCGATAAGGTTGTTGCAATCCTGCACTATCAATAATCGCCTGCGCCGCCGCAGACCATTTAGTCTTGAAAGGTGCATCTGCCTCTAAATGAAAGTTTGTATCAATACTTCCTGCAATATTTGCAAACTTATCAGGCACATTCCCATAATTATTATCAAAAAGAAGATTAGAGTAATGTTCCCCACCAAAGGAAAACGACTTCTTAGAGGCTTTACAGTTAGCGACATTATTGATAAATTTATTATTCAATCCACCTGCATCCTCTCTAAAACAACCATCCAAAGATTTATTTCCCAAGTACTCGCCATAGTTGTTGCTAAAGACAGAATTTTGTACGTCATAAAAATAATAGGCACCCACCTCATCTGTTATTCCAAAACCATATTTAGAGGCGGTTCCATAATTTGATACCTTATTAAATTTGATTTGCGTATTGCCTACATAATTTGTTTTCAAATTAGAATACCGTTGGTTAATCCCAAAATAGGCTACATCCGCCACATCATTGTGGGTAATAGTGAGATTGTTGCTAACATTAGCATAAATCCCTGAGGATTGATAATAATCAACCCCAATTGAGCGTACCACATTGTTATCTATCAAAGTATTATTGTTAACAGTAGCAGAAGGTGTCATATCTTTTCCAATCAAAACGGCAGCAGCAGTCAAATCATTGAATACATTTCCTTGAATAGTGGTATTGTTATTATTATCAGGCATATAAATCCCTGAACCTAACAAATGTTCAAAGCGACAACCTTTGAATGTTACATCATTGGTGTATTGCAACTGTATCTGCCCTTCAATTGACGTATAATCGGCATATAAATCTGCTTGACTTCTACCGATTTCCTTTGTTGTCCAAGTTGTCCAATTACCGTATTGAAAGGAAATACCCTCGAATTTGAGATGATTAATAAAGGAATTAGAGGAACCAACAATTTTCAATAAAGTCTCTGTGACGGGTGCTATTACCTTCGCCTTGCTTAAATCCTCATCCTTTCGTGGATAATAATAGATGGCACCTGTAGCACGGTCGTGATAAAATTCGCCCGGTTCATCGAGTTCCTCAATAGCATTTACCAATTGAATAGGTTCAGGATTTGGAATACAATAATAAGTATAGGTATTTGTCCAAGCATAAAACGAAGGCTGTTTCATTACCAAAGCAGACTCCGTAGGGGTTACTGGAAATATCTTTACAATAGGAATCTCAATATGTTTGAAGGCGCCACATTGAAAAAATGTCATATCCTTAATATTGGTGTAATTTTTCAAATCACTTGTCTTAACGTAGAGTCCATCGCGAAACTGCGGGGTATGTGGGTCGTCATAATTAAGGGTATGAGGGGTAATAAAAGGGCCTCTTGCTTGTATGGCACGCTTTCCATTGACAAATATATTTCGCATATATGGGGAAAAACCAAGAGAAGTAGCAGCGTTTGCCTTGTAGTAACCTTTGCCTTTCACTAATTGCCAACCCGTAATTGGTTTGCCTCCCGAAATAATAGGTTTCTCCATTTGAAAAGCCTTATAAATTACATTAAACCCATTTGAACCGCCATCCTGTTCTGAAAAAGTTAAGGTAGAACTTAGGTTATAAGTTCCACCATGCAGATATACAATAATATCTGATGCCATATTTCCGCTAATGGCTTTCACTGCATTTTGTGCCTGTTGAATTGTTTTAAATGGACTCTTTATCGAGCCTGTCGCACCTGAAGACCCATTTCCTTTTACAGGGTCAACATGAAATTCAGTGGTGGGTGTCACCACCTGAAAGACAGTCCTTGCCTGTACCATCACACTGAATAAAAACATCGAAATAACTAACATTGACTTCATAACTATACATTTTAAAATTAAAAAACTATTACACTATTTTACTTTACACAACCATTTTCAATTTTCAATCCATATTCTTGGTGATTCCTTACTGTTTTCAAATGATTCCTTATGGGTATTTGGTGATTCCTTAGATATAAAACATACAAGCATCATCATGTAGGTATATTCCTTACATAAGTCCGATACATTCCTTACAATTATTTGGTGATTCCTTAGATATAAAACATGCAAGCATCATCATGTAGGTACATTCCTTACATAAGTCCGATACATTCCTAACAGTTATTTGGTGATTCCTTAGATTTAAAACATACAAGCATCATCATGTAAGTACATTCCTTACATAAGTCCGATACATTCCTAACAGTTATTTGGTGATTCCTTAGATTTAAAACATACAAGCATCATCATGTAAGTACATTCCTTACATAAGT
>Ga0007836_1000065_pt1 | contig 26056 bp, 24 predicted proteins | sample CryBogCBE23Oct07_FD_71205 | JGI IMG/M metagenome (GOLD analysis project Ga0007836, IMG submission 71205) | Freshwater microbial communities from Crystal Bog, Wisconsin, USA - CBE23Oct07 | ecosystem: Environmental > Aquatic > Freshwater > Lake | place: Crystal Bog, Wisconsin, USA | collected...
TCGAATTGTTCATCTGGCGCACCAGAAAAAAATGTGAATGACGTGATTTTAATTTCAGTTACTCCAAACCCTGTGAGCGTCATGTCGACGATAGGATACATCTAACCGAAAATAGGCCACTTCATTGTAAGGCACGAGAAATCTCATTCTGAATAAAAGAAAGGCATTTTCAAATTTGTTTACTGCCTCTGGTTAGATTTCTCGTGACTCGAAATGACGATTTACGTTACACCTGATACCTGAAAATATAGCTAGTTTCAATTTCCGAAGAGGTCTATTAAACCCGCTCTCAACAGGTACAGCCCCGCAATAGTACCTTAACTTAACGGGATGGAATCGTGTGTATGAAAATCAAAATAAGCACACTAATTACGAATGTAGAAAATTATTTTTTTTTATGAAGCAACAAAAACACAAACAAATGAATCCTTTATAAGTGTTTAAACATATTTTTTAGTAATTGGGTATTTTATTATTCATTTAAACAGTTTCTAATCATTTTTTTTAATAAACAAACAAGCAAATTTTAAAATGAAAAAAACGCTACTCGCATTCTCAACTGCTGTTATTATAATAGCTATCGGCACATCCTCTATTAACGCCCCTAAAAAGTATACACACAATAGCGGCTCTAGTGTTGCAACAAGTACAAGTTGCACAGGCTGTCATAATAGTGGTACTGGTACATGCACAATAGATAGTTTACCGACTGCAACCATAGCTGGTAAATCTTACAATGTAAGTATAACTACAAAATCTGCCCTAACCGCTGTTAAATGGGGTTTTACTTGTAAAGCTAGCGGCGGTACTTTTACCACTACAAACACCAATATTGGTTTAAATGGCACTACAGGTTTATACCATAAAGCTGGAGCGAGCGCAAGCGGCACATCGTATAGTTGGAAGAATGTTGTTTGGAAAGCACCCACTACAGCAGGCAAAATAACCTTTACCATTGCAGCTTTAGCAGGTACAGGTTCAAGTGGATCTGCAGGCTATGCATTTAAAGGAACTGTAACAACTACTGTAGCTTTACCTACACCTGTTAAATTAGTTTCTTTTGACGCCATAGCCAAGGGTTCAAAAGTTGCATTATCGTGGAGCACTGCAAGTGAACTTAATGCATCTTACTTTAATGTTGAAAAAAGCATAAACGGAACAGACTTTATTTCAGTAGGTAAAGTAAATGCTACCGGAAATTCATTAACTACACAATATTATAATTTTACAGATGTTGTTGCAAATGGAACGGTTTATTATCGTTTAAAATCAGTTGATAAGGATGGTAATTCTGCTTACTCTGATGTTAAGTTAGTGGCTATTCAAACTTCAACTATTGCTTTTAATGTTTATCCTAACCCTGTAAAAGCGGGTCAAGACATTAAGGTTAAATTGAATGCTGCTAAAACTGATAAAGCAACCTTCGTGTTATGCAATGTATCAGGCAAAAGAATTGCAACTGCTAATTTTAATGTAAATGAAGGAAATAACGATTTGTCTATAAAAACAGGTAATATTACATCAGGAACTTATTATTTAACGCTTACAGGAAATAGTAGCCCTACAAAAACTGTATCAGTTATGGTTAAATAATAATTAGTTGTTAAAAATTTATAATAAATCATGCCTGTTAGCAGTTTACACTCTACAGGCATGATTTTTATCAGGATTAAATCAAAACAAAGAATTTTAGTTTGTTCTTAAATGTATATTAAAATGTGTTTAAAAAAATTAATTTACCTGTCTGTATTTATGCTTGCTGTGTTTTGTATTACATCATGTAAACATGAAGCTGGGGTATTAGATAAATGTTTAGGTAAAAATTTAACAATTGATACTTCATCATCAACGGGAATGGCCTCTAGTTCTGGCAATGTTGGTGAAATTAATTTTGATACTATGTATATTGGTGCAGATATAAAAAAGCCCCCATTTTTAGGAAGTGTTGATAGTGGTGTACATTGGTTTTCATTGCCCGTTGATACAACTTTAAATTCGGGTAGTTATAAAGTTGTTATTAAGGATGCAGACAATTGCCTCTCCCCAATTTACTCTTTTAAGACTAATTAATTATTTAGTCAATTAATAAAGAAAAATAAATCTCTCTAATCTATTTTATTATGAAAAGAATAATTTTCGTTGCTTTAATTAGTTGTTTATTTGTAAGCTGTTACTATGATAAAGCAGATGTAATTAATCCTAATGCTGCTTTTGTTGGCTGTGATACAACTTCGGTTTCCTACAGTGCTACGGTTGCACCAATTATTGCTACATATTGTGCTCAAAATTCTGGTTGTCATGGTGCTAATCCAGAATCTATTGGGGGCAAGTTGACTTTAAACGATTACACTTCTTTAAGTACTTATGTAAAAAGCAACAAGGATATATTTTTGAGAGATATTAATTGGACGTCTTCAAATGCATCTAATAATATGCCTCAATCTGCTTCTAAATTAAGTGACTGTAACCTAAATAAATTATCTGCTTGGATAAACCAAGGAGCAAAAAACAATTAATTAAACAATCAATTAAATATACAAAAACGCATGAAAAAGTTTATTCTAATCGCATTTATTTTTACGATGTTTTCTGTAGCTGCAAAGTCACAAAAGGTTTATTCAACCAAAACAGGGCAAATTAGTTTTGATGCAACAGGAACCTGTGCAGAAGCAATCAAAGCAAGTAATAATCAAGTTGATAGTAAGTTTGTACCTAAGTCAGGGCAAATTGTCGTTAGTGTTTTAATTAAAGGATTTAAATTCCCTAATTCCTTAATGGAAGATCATTTTAATGAAAACTATATGGAAAGTACTAAATTTCCTAAAGCCGACTTTAAAGGGTTTATTACCAATATTAGTACCGTAAACTTTGAAAAAGACGGCACTTATCCTGTAAGTGCAAAAGGAATGCTTACCATTGATGGAAAAGGAAAAGAAATGACATTTGAAGGTACAATGACTATTGAAAAAGGTAAACCTTCAATAAAAGCTAATTTTAAAGTGCCTTTAAACGATTTTATCCATGGAAGCTACATTGGCACACAAATATCGGCAGATGCAAAAGCAATGTTTAATTGCAAATACGAATAACTAAACTGGCATTTATTACTATTAATTTAATTTCATGAAAATAATATTTCAAAAAAAGCTTCTATTATTGTTGGTAATTGTAGTAAGCTTTAGCAAAGTTGCTGTTGCACAAGATGTAGACTTATTTAAAAGTTTAGACGAACAAGATAAAAAGGATAAAGAAAATCAAACCGACTATACCACAGCCATTTTTAAAACTACTAGAATGATAAATGGTCAATCTATAGAAAACGTGGGTGCTGGTATATTAGATGTAAAAATTTCTCATAGATTTAGTCCTATTAGTGTAGGTGCAAAGGGTTTATGGGGTTTAGATGGAGCAAATATGCGCCTTGGTGCCGATTATGGTATAACCAATAATCTAATGGTGGGTGTTGGTAGAACTAAGGGTGGCTTGTTTGATGGTTTTGGTAAATACAAGTTACTTCGTCAAAGTACAGGTAAAAGAAAAATGCCTATTTCAATAAGTTATTCATTAGGGGTTATTTGGGCTACCGACCCCACTAGTACTTACAATAACTACACCGATCGTTTTGCTTATTCTAATCAATTAATTATTGCACGTAAGTTTAATGACTATGTTTCCTTGCAAGTTGTTCCTACAGTTGTTCATTACAATTCTGTAGCTACAAGTTCGCTTGCAAGCGATTATTATTCTGTTGGTTTAGGAGGCAGGCTAAGATTAACAAAGCGTGTTAACTTAACTTCGGAATATTATTATAGAATTACAAAAATGGAAGGTTCTGTAAACTGTTTATCAGTTGGTTTTGATATAGAAACGGGTGGTCACGTATTCCAATTTCATTTCTCTAATTCATTAGATATGAATGATCGTTCGTTTATTAATGAAACAACCGACAAATGGAGTACTTCGGGTGTACGGTTTGGCTTTAACATTGCTAGGGTCTTTAAGATCGCCTCTCCCAAAGGAATAAAATAATACTGGTGTAGCTGTACTTTATAATTTTAGGCGTACAATAAAAAAGGGGTTTGTAATCTTATTTGATTGCTACCCCTTTTTTAGTTGCTAATACTCAATTAACTTTTTCCAATAGAAACAAAAGGCTTTAATAAAGAATTTAATGGCTTATAATTAATGAACCACCCGTAGTAGTTATTATGGTAAAAACCAAAGGATACAATGCCTTGTATAAACCTTAATAGAAACTATATAAGTAATGGTCCTATTTACTAGTTAGTTACTACACTATTTAAAAAATTAGGGATAATATGGTTGTATGTCCAAACAATTTTATCGGGGTCTTGTAATTGCTCAACCATGCTTTTCCATTTTTCTTCACCATGTTCCTCAATAACTGCCTGTTTTTTTTCTTCAGTTTGTAAATGAATACCCATACCAATGGCATCTGCCTCAGGATGAAATTGTGTTCCAATAAAATTTTTATTAAACCTAATAGCCATCACAGCCCTTTCGTAAGGCACATGCGGTCGGTCTTTTTCTATAGATAATACACTTCCGCCCATAGCATGAAGCCGATCATAATTTGGTTTAATTACCTGATAATCTCTACTATCAACCGCATAAAAGGGGTCTTTCAAGCCCTCAAACAAATATTCTTTTAAACCCTCCGCTAAATTATGCACTGGAAAAACACCAAAAGAGGTACTTTTTCTTTTACAAACTAATCCTACCTCAAAATATCTACATGCCATTTGAAAACTATGGCAAATAAATAGCACTTGTTTTTTTACCAGATTATCATTAGTATAATTCCAATCTTCGATAGATTTTAACCAAGAAAAATATTTATACTCCCACTCCATTTCATTTGAATCTAATGGAGATCCTGGCCCTCCACTAGAAATATAAGCATCATAGGAGGTATCAGGTGTTTGTAATAGCTGACGAACATCAAACTCGTCAAACTCAATAGGTAAGTTTTTATCCTTGGCGTATTGCCTAATTAATTCCCTTATACAACGCATACCCTGATTGGGGTAGCCGTCATATAAATCGAGTATTGCAATACGAATGGATTTTGTGCTTGTATAACTCATATTTTACGAAAATAAGGGAAACCCTTTTTTAATTGTTTCCAACTAAGTGCAAAGTTTTCTGATTTTTTTACTTCTCATCTGATTTTATTACAAGGTGCGTAAGGTTTTCAACAAAAGACAAAAGAGTTTTATGCAATTTATCCCTCTCTGTATTCAAAATGTTTACTTTTTCTGTGCTCAAAATGGTTATTTCTAATGGACACAATCTATTTTTTAATACCTCAATTGTTACCAAATTTTATTTTTTTAAAGTTATTTGCCACTCAACAAATAAAAATTATCGGAATGTATTTATAAAAATTAAAGTTATGTTTTTGCTTTAACTAACGCAGCATTTGCTTTAGGTAACGCAGCATTTGCTTTAGGTAACGCAGCATTTGCTTTAACTAATGGGGCATTTGCTTTAACTAATGTAGCATTTGCTTTAACTAATGTAGCATTTGCTTTAGGTAACGCAGCATTTGCTTTAACTAATGTGGCATTTGCTTTAGCTAACGTGGCATTTGCTTTAGCTAACGTGGCATTTGCTTTAACTAAAACGGAAGTATTTATAACAATTTACTTTTAATTGTATCTATATTTTGCTTATAATAACCCTTTTTTAAATTTAAATTTCCCAGTCTAGCATTATGGGCAGTTAATATTAGTTATTAAATTTTTATAATAAATTTTTAAAGAAGTCCATTATTTATTGTTTTAGATTTTAATAGCCCTAACAATTTCTGCTTTACCTGCCGGACCTGCAAGCTTTTCAACCTTAAAGCCTACAGCTTGCATTGCCCTTCGTACAGCTCCTTTGCTAGAATAGGTTACCAAAACACCTCCAAAATGTAAATGATTATAGAGACTTTGGAAGACTTGTTGGGTCCACAATTCAGGCTGACTATTTGCATCAAACGCATCAAAATAAATTAAATTATATTGACGATTCAATTTTAATGCAACTAAGGATTGATTGCTTTTAAACAATGTAAAATAATTATTTATGCTTACTTCTTCTTCCCACGCTGCTTGGTGTAACTGAATAAACAGGTTATTGGTCACTAACAGTTGGTCATAATTAAGTGCTTTTGCTTCATTTATCGATAGAGGCCACAATTCTAATCCATAATAAAAAACCTTTTGCTTTGCTTTAGTTGCTTCTAGTAAGGTAAGTAAAGCATTGAGACCTGTACCAAAACCCATCTCAAATAGGGCAATTTCTTCTACACTAGTTTTATTAGTTAGATAGTTGAACCCTGCATTTATATAGATATGTTGGCTCTCTTGTAAAGCCCCATTATGACTGTGATAAGTAACATTCATTTCAGGAATTGCTAGGGTGTAACTCCCATCTTTTGTAAGTTGTAATTGCCGATGCACGTAGTTATTTTTAACCATACAAAAAAACATAAATTATAACTAATAGTTAATCACTTTAGGGTATTTATCTATCACTACTGTGTATACCCTACATTTGCGGCTCATTTTAAAAAATATATGCAGACGGATAAAAACACGGTGATAGGAATGATATTAATGGCGATATTGTTTTTTGCTTATTTCTACTTTAGCAATCAACAACAACAGGCCTTAGCAAAAGATAAACAACACACCGAAGATTCATTAAATAGAATAAAAGCACAACAACTAAAATTACAAGACTCTAGTGCTGCTAATACTGAATTTTTAAAGCATGATTCTTTAGAAAGAGTTAGTGCAGCGGGCGATTTTACAACTGCTGCTACCGGTGCCGAGCAATTAACAACAATTGAAAACGAAGTAATTAAAGTTACTTTCACGAATAAAGGGGGGTTAATAAAACAAGTAGAACTAAAAAAATACGCCTCTCACGTAAACAGCAAGCCAGTTATATTGGGTGGTGATGAGGGAGATAAATTATCTTACAACATTAATACGGGTGTAAATAAATCGAACCCGGTTAATAATCTTTACTTTCCTGCACCTGTTATTGTTAAAAATGGTGACAGTACACAAACTGTAAGTTTTACAATTGCTGCACAAAATGGAGAAAGTTTAACGCATCAATATATTGTTAGAACTAATAACTACGCCATTGATTTTAATATTTTGATGAATGGCGCTGAAAAGCTTTTAACCAATGGAACGCTAAACCTAGTTTGGAATTGGAAAACCACACAAAAAGAAAAATCTACTTTGTATGAAAGACAAATGAGCAATATTTGTTTTAGTGAGGATAATAAATTCGATTATATCTCCTCTCACAAAGACTACACTTTTGAAAAAGCAGGTCAATGGGTTGGTGTAGTACAGCAATTTTTTAATACCACATTAATTGCAAAAAATAGCTTTACATCGGGTTCAATAAAATGGGAAAGAAGCACCGATAAGGATACTACTAGCACTTTGGCTACTGTAGAAACCAATCTTCAATTTAAAGTACCGATTGCAAATTCTGCCATTATTCCTTTACAATTTTATTACGGTCCAAATGAGTATCACATATTAAATAAATTGGATAATGGGATGGATAATATCATCAACTTAGGTAGAGATGTTTATTCATTTGTGCGTCCTGTAAACAGATATGTCATCATGCCCGTATTCGAGTTCTTTAGTAATTTATTATCAAACTTTGGATGGGCAATTCTACTACTTACCTTATTCATTCGTTTGTTTACTGCGCCATTAATGTACGGAAGCTATTTAAGCGGTGCTAAAATGAAGGTATTAAGACCAGATTTAGATGCTTTGAAAAAGAAGCATGGAGAAGATCAACAAGCTTTTGCTATGGATCAGATGAAGTTATTTAGAGAGGCAGGCGTAAATCCTGTTAGTGGCTGTATACCTGCTGTGTTGCAGATACCTATCTTCTTTGCGTTGTATAGCTTCTTTAACTCTAATATTTCATTAAGAGGTCAATCATTCTTGTGGAGTCACGATTTATCTTCTTACGATGTTATTGCTCAATTACCATTTTCTATACCTTTTGGTTTTGGCGATCACATTAGCTTATTTACCATTACAGCGGTATTAACAAGTTTTGCAATTTCGTTATACAATATGGGTAATACCCCAACACAGGATAACCCTGCAATGAAGTATATGCCTTACATTTTCCCTTTCATGATGATGTTTTTCTTTAATCGTCTACCATCGGCACTTACATGGTACTATACGGTTTCTAATAGCATCACTTTAATGTTACAATTTGTAATACAAACGTACATTATAGACCATGAAAAGATTCTTGCCAAAATGAAGGAAACACGAAACAAACCAAAGCCTAAAAGTAAGTGGCAAGAGCGTTATGCACAGGTAATGGAAAGTCAGAAAAAGGTAGAATCTATGAAAAATAAAACGAGTAAATAAATAATAACTACTTAAAATGCCTCACAATTTGTGGGGCATTTTCTTTTTAACTATTTTCATGTAATAAAATTATTTATGAAACAACTATTTACCTTCTTACTCCTATTTATTTGCCTATACTGTTTTGCTCAACAAAGAATTATAGCTGAGTGTACCATTACTTTTAATTTATCAACTATAGATACCACTGCTACCCATCCCGAAGGCGATATATTAAAATCTAGCAGCAAAACAATTTATATTAAAGGCAACGAAGCAAGAACCGATTTAATAAGTAGTGCCTTTTGCCAGACTACCATTTATAATAAAACAGACGAAGAAGCCACCATATTGAGAGCGTTTGGTAATAATAAATTTATTACTAAGTTAGACAAAGTAAAATGGTTGGCATTTAACAAAAAATATGAAGGATTAACGCTTGAGAAAACTTCTGAAACCAAAACTATAGTAGGTTATAATTGCAAACGAGCGATACTTCATTTAAAGGATGGCCATAGGTTAGAGGTTTTTTATACCACATCAATCATACCCTCTGTAAAAGAATTTGAGTACCAGTTTAAAGATGTGCCAGGGTTGGTTTTGAGTTATGAATCTGTTGGAGATGATGGTGTAAAAATTAATTATACTGCTACCAAGATAAATTTAAGTCCTGTTTTAGCAACGCTGTTTAAAATTCCTACTTCAGGGTATAGGGTTTTATAAATCTAACCGTTAATTGCTATGGACCCGCTATTAAAGTTTTTAATATAAATGTTGAAATAAGTTTACTAACTTTTTAAAAATGTTGGTAAAACCAAATAAGCTCATCAGTTTAAAGGATGCTTAAGATTTATGCTTGAATATTAGACCTCTTCGGAAATTGAATTTGCCACCCGATAACGTCATTTCGAGGCACGAGAAATCTCATTCTGAATAAAAGAAAGGCATTTTCAAATTTGTTTACTGCCTCTAGTTAGATTTCTCGTGCCTCGAAATGACGATTTACGTTACACCTGATACCTGAAAATATAGCTAGTTTCAATTTCCGAAGTGGTCTATTGTATATTCCTTTAGCAAAATAGGTTTAATTATTCATAGCGTAATGCAACTATAGGGTTAAGCTTTGCTGCTTTCATAGCTGGGTAAATTCCTGCGGCAAGCCCCACTAACGAACAGATGACTATACCACTAATTACCCAAGCCCAGGGTATTACAAATCCGGTGTGTAATACCAATCCAAATAAATTACCCACTAAAACCCCTAGAAAGATGCCAAACAATGCTCCAAGTAAACTAATTATCATGCTCTCAAACAAAAACTGTTGACGTACATGTTTACTTTTCCCTCCTATAGCTTTAATTAATCCTACTTCTTTTGTTCGTTCATTTACCGAAACAAGCATTATGTTCATCAACCCAATAGCAGCACCTATTAAGGTTATTAAACCTATAGCACCAGCACTGCCTGTAATACTACTCAAAAAGCCAATAAATAACTCTGCAAACTTGTCGCTCTTTTCAATTACAAAATTTTCTTCTTCTGTAGGTTGCAGCTTTCTAACATTTCTAAAAATGGAAGTAGTTTCATCAATTGCTCCTTCCATTTGTTGAACCTGACCAACCAATACACCAATTGTAAAAGAATTAGAAGGATTTTTAAACCTAGCACTATTGTTATAAGAGGTAATAATTACTTCATCTTGACGAAGGAAGGAGCTGCTCCCTTTACTTTTCAGTAATCCAATAACCATATATTCAACCCCACCAACCAAAATAGTTTTATCAACACACAATTCAGGATTATCGTCACCAAATAATTTTGTGGCAATATTATAACCTAGTACACATACATTCCTTCCACTTTGAATATCCATATTACTAAAGTTTCTCCCATTAGCAATCGTATACCCATTTACATTTAAATAATTTTCATCGCTGCCTATCACTGAACCCTGAGGGTTTGTTTTTTTGTTTTTATACCGACACTCTACGTTATTACCCATTCTAAAATAGATACTTACTGTAGCAGGAAAATCAAAAGTTTGTTTAAATAGCACCGCTTGGTCTTTAGTGATTGGCTTTCCTAGGTCGGACTTCTTTTCTTTTTTGCCTCTTTTAGATAATGTTACATCTTCGCCTTCGTGATGCCCCATTTTAACTCTACTTTCCTTAAAGCGAACGCTAAATGCATTAGTCCCCATCGAGGAGAAGCTTTCTCTTAAGCTTTGATTCATCGATTCAATGGCAGTTATAATGCCAATAAGTGCCATAATACCAAAAGCAATAATGGCAACAGTGATACCTGTACGTAATTTATTACTACGAACAGTTTTAAAAGCCAGAATAAAAGAATCGAATAAGGTCATTAATTGAACAGTTTAAAAACTATTTTATAATACAACGAATGTAGGTTTAAGATTCAAAACATTTAAAATAAAAATGAAGTTATTGAGTAACATTAAATTTAATGTTACTTCTTAGGTAATATAAAATGGATTGTATTGATTGTTTTTACAAAATAAATTTAAAGGATGTACAAACAAAGAACGCTAAGAGTGGTAAACACATTAAAAGCTTTTGAGTGCTATGTTGAAACCTTTAAAATCTTAGTAGTAAATTCAATAATGTAGTAAAATTGTTATTGAGTATTTGGTTGTTATTTATCTTCTTTAATTTCTTTTAAGATATTCATAATTAAGTTCTGTTCAAAGCCTCTCTGTAATAAATAAGCAACTGCTTTAGATTGTCGGTTTAAGTATTGTTCTCCTTTTAAGCTATCCCATTTTTTTATAGCCAACGTTTTTAAAGTTAAAAGATAGTCAACCTCATCAATTTCTTTTATTGCAAGCATAACGCAGTAACTACTTAGTCCTTTTTGTTTTAACTCATATTTAATTTTAATCCTTCCCCATTGTTTAATCCTAAATTTTCCTCTAGCAAACGCTCGGGCAAAACGTTCTTCATTAAGGTAGTCTTCTTCGATAAGTGTAGTTAAAATAATTTCTACATCCATTTTAAACAATCCAAATGCATAAAGCTTCTCTTTTACTTCCGTGTGACACCTTTCCTGATAAGCACAGAATTGCTTTATTTTCTCTAACGCTTTTTGGGGTGTGAATGATTGTTTTAAATTCATAGAATATTTAATTGAAGTAACAAATGTGCATCATATCCACAAAATAAGAACATTAAAAGGTGAATATCTTACATGGGTATAGTAACTTAATTATTTATTAAGAAATTACAGTAGGTTTGTTGCTTATATAATTTTGTAGAAATGAAGTTTATAGTATCCTCGTCGTCTTTATTAAAGCACCTTCAGCAAATTAATGGTGTAATTAATGCCAACACAGTGCTACCCATCTTAGAAGATTTTTTATTTGAGATTGAAGAAAAGAAATTAAATATTGTAGCTACCGATTTAGAAACGGTAATGCGTGTACAAATGGAAGTGGAAAGTAAAGGGGATGGCAAAGTTTGTATTCCTGCTAAAATATTAATTGATACACTTAAAAACATTGCCGATCAGCCCCTTACCTTTAATATTGATGCTAACTTTTCGGTTGAAATAACAAGTGATAATGGTAAGTATAGGGTGCCTGGCGAAAACCCAGATAATTTTCCTAAAGAACCTTCAAGTGATGACACAACAGGTTTCCCTATGACAAGCAGTTCATTGGTAACTGCCATTAATAAAACACTATTTGCTGTTAGTAATGATGATTTAAGACCTGCAATGACGGGGGTTTTCTTTGAATTAACGCCCGAATTTGTACAATTTGTAGCTACAGACGCTCATAGATTAGTTAGATATAAAAGAACAGATACAAAAGCAACAAAAACGGATAGCTTTATTGTGCCCAAGAAGCCTTTAAACTTATTACGTAATGCTTTACCCGATAATGACGACCAATTAACAATAAGCTATAACAGCAATCACCTTTTTGTAAATCATGGGGATATACAAATGATTTGTAGATTGATTGAAGCTCGTTTTCCTGATTATAAAGTAGTAATTCCACAAGATAATCCTTATAGATTGGTGGTTACAAAAGCCGATTTTCAAAGTGCTTTACGTCGTGTAAGTATTTTTAGTAATAAAAGTACCAATCAAGTAGCTTTAAATATTACCGGAAGCGAATTGCAGATGGCTGCACAAGATATTGACTTTAATTTTGAAGGTAATGAACGTATGAATTGCCAATATGATGGCGAAGATTTACAAATTGCCTTTAATGCTAAGTTTTTAATCGAAATGTTAAATGCTGCCGATACCAATGATGTTAAATTAGAATTATCTACACCAAGTAAAGCGGGTTTAATTAAACCTTCTGAACAAGCCGAAGGTGAAGATATCTTGATGTTGGTGATGCCCTTAATGCTAAATAACTAATAGGGATAAATATAAAAATAGGCGTTAAACTTTAATTAGATTAACGCCTATTTTATTTTAAGCAAATTACCAAATAAACAAAAGCCTATAAGGAATAAAAGCCCTTATAGGCTTTTGTTTATTAAGCTTTATACTTACTATAGTTTATATTTTTCTTTAAGTTCTAAGCAAATTCTTTGGATACTCGTATCAATAGGAGTATAAGTAAATGCAGGTAATACTTTTAATAATTTACTACTATCAAAATATACTTTAGTTTGAGCCGTATTTGAAGTTTCTTTAGTAAGTAAGGGTTTCTTTCCAGTAAATAGTTTTTTAACAGCTTCAATTCTCCAAACTATTTCGGCAATAAATTTAGTAACTTCTTTTGTAGGAGGCTTCTTGTTAAAGTTTAAAGCAATCTGTGTAAATAAATCTTTATAAGTAATATTAAAGCCATTAAGTATAAATCTTTCGGCTACAATATTGCTATTCATTAAATTAATCATTGCATTAACAACATCTACCACATCAACAAAACCACTTACACCGTTTGTGTACCAAGGAAATTCTTTATAAACAGATTTAAAGATGGCAGCGGATCCTTTTTCCCAATCGCTTGCTCCTAAAATAATTGAGGGATTAACAATAACTGCATTCAACCCCTCACCAACTGCCCTCCATACCTCCATCTCGGCTAAATACTTTGTTTTACCATAAGTGCTATTACCTGTTTCGGCAGTCCATTTCATCATTTCGGTTATAGGCTCATTTTGTCTACACCTTCCTAATGCAGCGACAGAACTTACGTAAACTAATTTTTTAATTTGGGCATCAATACAAGCATTTACAATGTTAGTAGTGCCTTCTACATTTGTTTGATAAAGTTGGTTTATATCCGATTGATTAAATGAAACTAAAGCAGCGCAGTGGTAGACTTGTGAAACCCCTTTAAGAGCAACCTCAACATCTTCAACATCTAAAATATCGCCTTTAACCCATTCTAAGTTTTCACTTTGTGCAACGGGGTGATTGTTTCTATATAAAGCCCTTATGGTTTTCCCCTCAGATAATAACCGTTGTATTAAATGACTACCTACTAAACCAGTACCGCCAGTAACTAAAATCATATACGGTTATTATAAACAAATACAGAAGTAAACAAAAGTTTAAATTAATTGAAAGATGAGAATAAACCCAGATAGTTAAATAGCCAAAAAATACACTAGCCATTAAAGACTAGTGTATTAAATCATTTCTATTATCCAAATCATTTATCAGCATTATAACCAATAAGTAATTACTCTGTAATAGCTGCAATACCAGGTAATACTTTTCCTTCAAAATATTCTAACATAGCTCCACCACCAGTACTAACATAACTAACCTTATCTGCAAAGCCAAACTGATTTACTGCTGCAACACTATCACCACCACCAACAAGACTAAAAGCACCTAAAGTTGTAGCATCGGCTACTGCAATAGCAATTGCTTTTGTGCCATGTTGAAATTTTTCCATTTCAAAAACTCCCATTGGTCCATTCCATAAAATAGTTTTAGAACGCTTAATAACATTAGAAAACTGTTCAACTGCATTAGGCCCAATATCTAAACCCATCCAGCCATCAGGAATAGCATTACTAGGAGCAGTAGAAGTATTAGCATCGGCAGCAAACTTATCAGCAACAATACTATCACTTGGTAAATGAATACATACCCCTTTTGATTCTGCTTTTTTCAAAATATCTAGCGCCATATCTAAACGGTCTACCTCGCACAAACTATTACCAATTTGTCCACCTTGTGCTTTCATAAAAGTATAAGCCATACCCCCACCAATAATAATATCAGTAGCACGGTTTAATAGGTTTTCTATTATTAGAATCTTATCCGAAACCTTAGCACCACCAATGATAGCAGTAAAAGGCTTTTCGCTATTATGCATTACTTTCTCGGCACTTGCCACTTCGCTGTTCATTAATAAACCAAACATTTTGTGTTCGGCAGTAAAATACTTTGCAATCACTGATGTACTAGCATGCGCCCTGTGTGCAGTTCCAAATGCATCGTTTACATATACATCACCTAGTTTACTTAATTTTTCAGCGAAGGCTTCATCACCATCTTCTTCTTCTTTATAAAAACGAAGATTTTCTAACAATAAAACATCGCCAGACTTTAAAGCAGCAGATAATTCATAGGCAGATTCTCCAATACAATTATCCGCAAATTGTACATCTTTACCACCCAGTAATTCACTTAAATGCATCACGATGTGCCTTAGTGAATATTTATCTTCAGGGCCACCTTTTGGTCTACCTAGATGGCTCATTAAAATTACGCTTCCCCCATCGTTTAGTATCTTCTCAATGGTAGGGATAGCTGCCCGCATTCTATTGTCGTCTGTAATTGCTAGTGTTTGTTTATCTAAGGGAACATTAAAATCTACTCTTATTAATGCCTTTTGTCCGTTAAAGTTGTGTGATGAAAACTTGCTCATTTTATCAGTTTTATTTAAAATTATTAATTTAAGATTCTATTTTATTACTTGTCAAAAGTAAAGGAAAACAAATATTTTAAAGATTTTAGATTATAACTTGATAATTATTAAAGTTTTAAAGAGCTTAAAGTTATATTTTTTGTAACACTATTCATTAAGAAAATCATTTAATTATATTCGCAGATTATTGTCTTTATAAGATTAAAGGATGATTTGAATGATTTTATTAATGATTTAGAACAAATTAAAAAACAAAAAAAGGAATGATTGAAGTATTAATGTTTATAATAATCGGTGCAGTTGCAATGGTTATTGGCGTTTTGGCGGGAAAGAAATTTTTCTCGAAGAGTACAAAACAAGAGCTTGAAGATGTAGATTTAAAAGCACAAACTATTATTAAAGAGGCTGAATTAAGAGCCGAAACAATTAAAAAAGAGAAACAATTAGAGGCAAAAGAAAAATTTGTACAACTTAAAGCTGAATTCGACAATGAAGTTTTAGAAAGAAACAAAAAGATAGCCGAATTGGAAAACAGGGCTAAACAAAGGGAGTTATCTGCTGCACAAAAAGAGTCTTCTGCTGCACAAAAAGAATCGAGTATTGACAAACAAATTAATGAACAAAATCAAATTAAAGAGAACTTAAATAAGCAGATTAAAGAAAATGAAGCGATTAAAGAGAATCTTAATAAACAAATTGAAATTGTAAATATTAAGAAAGCACAGTTTGAGAAGCATGAACAAGAACATCAACTTAAATTGGAAAAAGTTGCAGGATTAACTGCCGAAGAAGCCAAAGCTCAACTTTTAGAAACCGTTAAAGCCGCTGCCCATTCACAAGGTCTTGCTATACAACAAGAAATAATTGAAGATGCTAAAGTAAAAGCAAATAAGGAAGCCCGCAAGATTGTTATACAAACAATTCAACGTACTGCCGCCGAACAAACTATAGAAAATACAGTTTCGGTTTTCAATCTTGATTCTGATGAAATTAAAGGACAAATAATTGGAAGGGAAGGTAGAAACATTCGTGCTTTAGAAGCGGCAACAGGTGTTGATTTAATAGTTGATGATACCCCCGAAGCCATTGTTCTTTCTTCATTTGACCCATTACGTAGAGAAGTTGCTCGTTTAAGTTTACAACGTTTAATTGCAGATGGGCGTATTCACCCAGCTCGTATTGAAGAAATTGTTGAAAAAACAAGAAAGCAACTAGAAGAACAAGTACTAGAAATTGGGGAAAGAACCGTAATAGAATTAGGTATTCATGGTCTGCATAAAGAACTAGTAAGGATGGTAGGAAGAATGCGTTTCCGTTCTTCTTACGGGCAAAACTTATTAATGCACAGTAGAGAAACTGCTAACCTTTGCGGTATTATGGCTGCGGAGTTAGGTTTAAACCCTAAGCTTGCTAAGCGTGCAGGTTTATTGCATGACATAGGAAAAGTACCAGATGAAGAAACAGAATTAAGTCATGCTTTATTAGGTGCAAAATTAGCAGAGAAGTATGGTGAAAATCCTGCTATTGTAAATGCAATTGGTGCACACCACGATGAAATGGAAATGTTGTTTGTAATTTCTCCAATTATACAAGCTTGTGATGCTATTAGCGGTGCAAGACCAGGTGCTAGAAGGGAGATTATGCAACAATATTTACAACGAATTAAGGAGTTGGAAAGCCTTGCACAGACCTATAAAGGAGTAGAAAAAGCGTATGCTATTCAAGCTGGTCGTGAATTGCGTGTAATTGTAGAAGCAGATAAAGTTACTGATGGAGAGAGTGATCAATTAAGTTTTGAGATTGCACAAAAAATTCAAACAGATATGACGTATCCCGGGCAAATTAAGGTTACGGTGATAAGAGAGAAGAGAGCAGTGAATATTGCTAGGTAGGAGCGTTTAAATTAGTTATTGAATGATTTTAATGAAAGGAATTATTTAATAGCATCCTATTAATAGATGCTAATTTTTACAAACAAATACATTTATAAAAATGCCACTCTAGTAGGGTGGCATTTTTATATAGATTATACGCTAACCTTTTGCTTATGTTCCGCTTTATAATATTTACATATATCCTGTAAACCACAACCATCACACTTAGGATTACGGGCAGTACAATGGTATCTACCAAATAATATTAACCAATGATGGGCCTTGTGTACCATTTCTGTTGGAATATGCTTTATTAGTTGTTTTTCGGCTGCCAAGGGGGTAGTTGCCTTATTAGTTAAGCCTAGCCTAGCACTCACTCTAAAAACATGCGTATCTACAGCCATATTGGGCTGTTGGTCAATAACACTCGTTATTACATTTGCGGTCTTTCTACCCACTCCTGGCAATAAAACAAGTTCATCAACAGTCATAGGTACTTGTCCGTTAAATTTTTCTTCAAGCATTTGTGCCATGCCAATTAAGTGTTTTGTTTTATTATTTGGATAGGAAATGCTTCTAATTAAAGGAAATAAATCATCAAAAGTTGCTTTACTTAATGCATCCGATGTGGGATAATGTTTAAAAATGGCTGGGGTAGTGAGGTTTACCCGCACATCGGTACATTGTGCAGATAAAATTACTGCAACCAATAATTGGTAGGGATTATCGTAAATTAACTCTGTTTCTGCATTGGGTATCGCTTCTTTAAAATAATCTAATGCTATTTTGTAGCGTTCTTTAATTGTCATATTGGCTAAGATAAAGAAAAGTACAAACCAATAACATTTGCCTTCACCTAAATAAAGTGCAATCAATAATTTTAATACGAATATTTATTTTATAAATGATTTAAAAATGCTATTGAATAGTTTAAAATACCTTTTAGTTAATGATTAATTTTATTTTTTATTAGATTTTTACATTCACTTAATGCATATTTTACCTATAAATAACTTCCCCTTTATCATAAAGGGGGGCATTTTATTAATAAAGGGGAGCTTTTTTATAATAAAGGGGATGCCCTTTATAACTAAGGGGGATATATTTATAATAAAGGGGAGCTTTTTTATGACAAAGGGGATGCCCTTTATAACTAAGGGGGACATATATATAACAAAGGGGAGCTTTTTTATGATAAAGGGGACGCCCTTTATGATCTAAAACTGTATGTTAACCTTATTTATGGGCGATATCAGCAAAAAAAGGAGTGCTAAGTAATATTTGGGGGATTTTTTAATTGAATTTATGGATAGACTAATCGAAAATTAATGACACAGTTTTAGTCATTACCACTTTCTTACTCTCCAATTCATTTACTTTGCACCCCAAATAGATAAGATGAAGAAGCATAATTTTAATTCAGGGCCTTCCATATTGCCTAAAAGCGTGATGGAAAAAGCTGCTGAGGCAATTATAGAATTTAATAATACAGGACTATCCATACTAGAAATAGGACACCGCACTACTTTTTTTATGGAAGTAATGGAGGAGGCAAGAAACTTGGTAAAACAATTGATGCAGTTAGATGATAGTTACGAAGTATTATTCTTGCATGGTGGCGCCACCACACAATTTATGCAAGTGCCTATGAACCTGTTGGATACCAACCAAACAGCCGCCTATTGCGATGATGGTGTTTGGGGTAGTAAGGCCATTAAAGAGGCTTCCCTATTTGGAAATTCATTAGTTGTTGCTTCTTCAAAAGATAAAGGCTATACTTATATCAACAAGGGCTTCTCGGTTCCTGCTGATGCTACCTATCTACATATTACTTCTAACAATACGGTTGAGGGAACACAATATTTTAAAGAACCCGATGTTTCAATCCCCCTTATTGCCGATATGAGTAGTGATATATTTAGCAGACCATTATCTTTTAATAAATATTCACTCATTTATGCGGGTGCGCAAAAAAATATGGGTGCTGCAGGGGTAAATGTATTAGTAGTTAAAAAGGATATATTGGGTAAAATAAAACGCCCTATCCCTGCCATTATGGATTACCAAAAACATATAGAAGCAGGATCTTTAATGAATACACCACCTGTATTTGCTGTTTATGTGGCTCTACTTACTTTAAGATGGATAAAAGAAGAGGGTGGTTTAGCCGAAATGGAAAGAAGAAGTATAGAAAAATCTACTTTATTATACAACACTATTGATAGTCTTCCTGCCTTTAATTGTAAGGTAGCTGTAGAAGATAGAAGCCGCATGAATGCCGTATTCTTTTTAACTGATACCAATCGGGAAGCTTCCTTTTTAGACCTTTGTAAAAAAGAAGGAATGGTAGGTGTTAAAGGGTACCGAACCGTTGGTGGAATAAGGGTTAGTATGTATAATGCGCTTCCACTAGAAAGTGTGGTAGCATTTACTAATTTAATGAAACACTTTGCAGAGAATAAGTAGTAAGTAGTAAGTAGTAGGTTGTAAGTTGTAGGTTTTAAGTAATAAGTAATACGTTTTAAGTAATACGTTATAAGTAATAAGTAATACGTTTTAATTAAAAAATAATTTATAACTTATTTAATACAACTAACTAAATACAAAATACTTACAACTTATAACTTAAAACGTATTACTTAAAACTTACAACTTAACACTTACAACTTAAAACTTAAAACTTAAAACTTACAACTAAATATAAAATCATGAGTAATATTAAACCCTTCAAAGCATTACGCCCACAAGTTCAGATAGCAAAGCAATTGGCTAGTCGCCCTTATGATGTGTTGAACAGTGCCGAGGCACGCCTAGAGGTACAAGGCAACCCTTATTCTTTTTTACATATCACTAAAAGTGAAGTAAGCTTACCAGAATCGGTAGACATCCATAGTAATGAAGTGTACGAAAAGGCAAAAGAAAACCTATCTACTTTTATTAGAAACCAACTATTGTTTAGAGAAGAAAAGCCTTGCTACTACATTTATCAATTAATAATGAATGGTAGAAGTCAAACAGGCTTAGTGTGTGTGAGTAGTGTGGATGATTATGAAAATGACATAATTAAGAAGCATGAGTTTACACGCCCCGAAAAGGAATTAGACAGAATAAATCACATTAAAACTTCGGGTGCACAAACAGGAAATGTGTTCTTAGCATATAAAAATGTAGCTGAAATAGATACATTAATAGATAGTTGGAAGACTAATAAAGCCCCTGTGTATGATTTCTTAGCAAGTGATGGTATTCAAAATACAATATGGTTGGTTAATGACGATAAAACCATTAACAACATAACCCATCTTTTTGATACCCTAGTACCCTTTACTTATATAGCCGATGGACACCATCGTGCAGCATCTGCTGCTAAGGTGCGTAAGGCTTTGGGCGATAGGATAACGGAGGGAAGCAACTACTTTTTAACCACTTTGTTTCCTTCTAATCAGTTATTCATCATGGATTATAACCGATTGGCTAAAGATTTAAATGGGCTATCTACCGAATTATTCTTTAGTGCACTAGAAGAAAAGTTTGTGGTTGAAAGAATTGGAATGGAGGCCTTTAAACCTACAATCCTTCACGAATTTGGCATGTATATTAATGGCATTTGGTACAAGTTAACTGCAAAAGAAGGAACTTATACCGCCGATCCTATCGGAATATTAGATGTCACCATCCTTCAAAATAATATTTTAGATGCTATTTTGGGTATAAAAGACCCGCGTACAGATAACAGAGTAGATTTTATAGGAGGTATACGGGGGTTAAAAGGCTTAGAAGACCGAGTAAATAGTGGCGATATGGCTGTTGGCTTTAGTTTGTATCCTGTAACCATTAACCAATTATTTGATATTGCAGACAGTGGTAATGTTATGCCACCCAAAAGTACTTGGTTTGAGCCTAAGTTAAGAGACGGAGTATTAACGCATTTAATTTATGAGTAAGAATTATAAGAAACAGATTTTTATAATTGTAGGAAGTGCAAGTAATCAATCAGCTAATCAAAAGCTAGTTGATTACCTTGCCAACCTAACAACCGATATTTTCAATTTAAAAATATTTACCAACTTAAAAACCTTACCTCACTTTGATCCCGAACTTTCTACCACTAATCCTCCACAATCAATATTAGACTTTAGAGAAACTATTAATAAAGCAGATGGTGTTATTATTTGCACGCCAGAATATGTTTTTAGCATTCCTAGTGGATTAAAGAATGTAATTGAATGGTGCGTTTCAACCACTATCTTTTTTAATAAACCTATGGGATTAATTACTGCTTCTGCACAGGGACAAAAGGGTCACGAAGAATTAAAGCTGATCATGAAAACGCTTGGTGCCATTTTTACCGAAGATACAGCATTACTCATTCAAGGTATTAAAGGCAAAGTAAATGAGGAGGGGCAATTAATTGATGCTACAACAATAGATGTTTTAAGGCTTTTTATTAAAGAATTTAAATTGCTTCTGTAAACACTTCAAACTTTAAAGGGGTAAAATGAGTATACTTTAGTTTTGGTACTTGATACCTTAACCTAATAATAGCCTTTACTACCTGTAAACAACTAACTCATAAAAAACATCAATACAAACTTCTATATACCTCTAAATATGCTTTGGCAGTGTAATCCCAATTAAAAAAAGCAGCACTTTGTTGTAAAGCAGTCTTAAGTTGAGCGTTTGATTGATAAGTAATTAAACCCTTTTTTAGAACTTGTTGGGTATTATTTGCCTAGAAAGATGCTACATATAAAGCTTTGCTTATCCAACATAGGGTGAGGTTGTCTTGGTAAAATTTAAAATATTGATATTATATGTTTTTTATTCGTAAAAAACTTTATCAACAAGAAATTCAAACTGTTCTTGAAAAGCAAAATCATAACCATTATCCCCATCAACACTAACATTTGGACACCAATAACATACTTCTAGCAATCTTTTAACTTTTAGTCCTTCCGCCAAAGAAAAGGGAAATGACTGATTACCAATAAAAAATTTACAACCCGCAATTATTGAAGCAAGTTGAAGAAAATTATCTATTTCAATAAACTTCAAATTAGTAATCTGTTTACTCATCAAATCAAATTCATTTTTTAACCCAACAAAACTAACTTTTGGGTATTTGGATAAAAAAGAATAATTTATAAGAGGTGAATGGTATCTTTCACTTCTTGCAATAATAATTGTATCGCTATAATCTAATTTCTGAGGAACCGTTAACCAGGGTTGCGAAAGGTTATAATTAACCGCAAATAGTAAAAAATACCATCTAGAAATGTTACCTCTATCAAGTTGAATTGGATATTGACGAATTAAATCAAGGTTGAAATCTATTTTTTGATTGTTATAAATAGCACAATTAGTAAAATTTTCTTGAGATAATAATAGTGGAGAAATCATATTATAAATATTCTCATTTAACATTACATTATTTAAAGGGTGTTTTATAGATTTATTAAAACTTGCTGGTTGATTTAAGTGTAAATATAGATGAATGCTTTTGCCCTTAGATAAAGCTTTAATAGCCGGAATGGCATAAATAATATCACCACAATTTCCACTATGCTTAAATGCGTAACCATTGTCATTTATTTTTCCAAATTCATTTTGAATAGTAGAAATCTTATTTAAAGTTGAGATGAATTTATAATCTTTGTATTTTACAGGATCATTGTTCTTAAGGATAAGTTTTTTTATAATATTCATCTTCTATTAATATTTATCTTTTTATAAAGTATTATACATCTCAAGGTATTGATTGGCAGCAACATTCCAATTAAACTTTTTTAAATGTTTGCTATAATCTAAGTTTTTAATAGACAAACATTCCTCCAATTTTTTTTGCATATAATCAATATCAAAGTTATCTATGTAGGTAGCATTCTCTCCTCCTATTTCTGGCAAACTAGTTAAATTAGTTAATAGTAATTTGGCATTAAAAAACATAGCTTCTGTAACAGGGAGTCCAAAACCCTCAGAAAGAGATAAAAGGCAAAATGCCAAACAATTTTTATAAAGCCAATATTTATCAAGTTCACTAATTGGCCCTACCAAGTAAACTCTATCTTCAACTCCATATTCCTTTGCAGTTTCAATAATTTTAATTCTATAGTTTTCATTTTGATTTACTCCTGCAATAATTAAATTGTAATCATTGTTAATTAATAATTTGGGTAGTTCATGAAAGTTTTTTTTAGGTGCTATTGTTCCAATAGAAAATAAAAAAGGTTTGGAGCTACCCTTTACATTTGATACAAAATCACCCTGTAAATTATTATAAACATTACACCCATTATAGATGACATTTACTTTTTTACCCTTAAGATTAATATGCTTTATAATATCGGATGCTACAAAATTTGAAATTGATACAATTATATCTGCACGATCTATTTTGTTTTGTAACCTTGCTATATGTTTCTTAACCTTTTCACCACTTGCGTTAAGGTCATATAAAAAATTCATATCATGTACAGTCTGAATTATTTTTGTTTTACTATTAATAGGAAAATATTGACTGCCTTGATATGTGCTATGCCAAATATTAAAATCTTTGTTCTTATTGAAGAAAAATTTATGTACTGAATGTTGTTTTACATATTTTACTTTATTCCCAAAACATCCTTGTTGTTCAGTTGGAAGATAAAACCCTAAATTTAACTTTGATAGGTTTTGCTCGTTGGATAATCTAATGGCGTTTCCAAGCTCCATGCAAAAATGAAATAGCCCTGTATTTGGATATTTCATTCTTTCGGCATCAAAAAGGACATCACCTTTAGAATTCATAATTTTCATTAATAGCAAAATAATAAAAACATCCGTTTGTAAATTCTTTTGCGTTTACTTTAAAATTATTATCCTCAAGAAATTTCTTTAGCATTTCTGGATTGTATTTTTCTTCTGTTACTAAATGTACCTCTAGTAAGATTAGTTTAATATTTTTTAGAACTTCACTCGGCGTACTTAGTAGTATTACATATTCGGCACCTTCGCAATCCATTTTTAGAATATCTACTTTGGTCAATTTTTCCTTGTAAAATATTTGTTGCAAGGTTGTTGTTTGTACCTGTGTCGATTTTAAATTTCTACTATCAAATGTAGAATAAATAGAGGCAATTGAGCTTTCTTCATCATCCGATTTGTAGTATAAGGTTATGTTTCCATCAGGATTATCTGTTACAGCTTGCTGGTGAATGAAAATATTATTTTCCAATTTATTATTAACAATGCTATTATGCAAAACACTACAATTACTTTCAAAAGGTTCGTAAGCATGTATTTGGGCTAAAGGAAGTTTGCTTAAAATTAAAAAATCAAAGAACCCAACGTTTGCTCCAATGTCTATAATAGTTGGCTTTTTGCTAATTAAATTAAGTACAGTTTTTATTTCGTAAAAATCCTCAACAAAAATTTCTTTAAAAATCACATAGTTTTTTGAGTGCATTTCAAAAGTAATTGGTGTTGGCTTTGTTTTGAAAACCAAATCACGTTTATGTCTATCGCCTTTATTAAATGTATATTCATGCCAATTAGTGATATTGGTAATTAGGGACATGAATCTTGAAATTTTTTTCATTTATAGATTAAATTAATTTGTGGGTGCAATAATTATCACTTTTAAAAACGAACGAATGTAAGATATTAAACTATAAGATGAATTTTACTTAAACCTAACAGGTTATAGTTACATACAGAAAATTAACCATATCACTTTCACTTAAAATCTTTAGGCCTAGTTTGTTTTTATAATTAACGAAGTCTTTACTTATTAGACTATTTTATAATTCTTAAAATCGAACAGACGAAATCCTGTTAACTTTTCAAAAAGGTATAAGAGTTGATTCTTTAATGAAAATTTCTTATGTGAAAGGTCTAAATCAACCTGCCAGTTCTTTTCTTTAATCCTTTTTTCCATCACTGAAGGGTGAGTTTCTGTAAACTTTTCTAGAGAGTCAAAGTTAGTAAAATCATAAAAGTCAGGGGTTTCAAAAAGAGGTTTTATTTCTTCATCACTATGCCAAAACCTTACAACATTCTTTTGTTTTCTATGCATCTGTTCAGGGCTTTTCACCCAACCATAATGGTAAATAGTAGCATCAATGGCTTTTACATTCAGCTTTGTATTACCTACTCTAAACCCTTGTGCGTCTTTATATGATTGTATATTTTTATCGTTACGTATTATCCTAACCTCCTTATTATACCACTTGCGGCTATCGCCTACATAATCGTAAGTACCATAAAAGTGTAGGTATTTAAACAATAAGCCCTGTACTTGTAAATCGTTCTTGTATTGCTCCATCCCTTTTCGTATAGCTTCATAATCTTTTTCATGTATTGCTTCATCACCTTGTATATAGAAAGCCCAAGTACTGTTTGGGTCTATCAAATTAAAAGCTTTATTAGTTTCTACGGCTAAAACTGTTCCTCCACTTCGCAAGGTTTTATCCCAAACAGAATGATAGATAATAATTTTGGGGTCATTAATAGCTTCAATCAAGGCAATGGTATCATCCTCACAATCACCTATTAATACAATCATTTCATCTACAACGGGTAAAATAGATTGTATTGCTTCTACAATAGGATAGCTGTTAATGATTGCATTTTTAATAATAGTAAAGCCAGATACTTTCATTTAAATTAAATTTAGGAAAACATTTTATCCGAATCAATAGCGAAGCCTTCAAATATCCCAACAGGTATTAAGTCTTCTTTTACATAGTTACTGCGCCATGCAAACTTATCATCAATCAAATAAAACACCTGTACCATTAAGTGTTCAGGATCTACTATCCAATATTCTTTTACCCCGTTTTCTTCATATAAGGAGAACTTTTCTTTCATTTCTTTCCTAGTGTTTCCTGGACTCAATATTTCAATTACCCAA
>Ga0007836_1000067_pt1 | contig 25976 bp, 15 predicted proteins | sample CryBogCBE23Oct07_FD_71205 | JGI IMG/M metagenome (GOLD analysis project Ga0007836, IMG submission 71205) | Freshwater microbial communities from Crystal Bog, Wisconsin, USA - CBE23Oct07 | ecosystem: Environmental > Aquatic > Freshwater > Lake | place: Crystal Bog, Wisconsin, USA | collected...
GGCATTTTCAAATTTGTTTACTGCCTCTGGTTAGATTTCTCGTGCCTCGAAATGACGATTTACGTTACACCTGATACCTGAAAATATAGCTAGTTTCAATTTCCGAAGAGGTCTAATATATGGGAACGTAAAATTCTTATGAAAGGTAAAAGTGTTCTCTAAAACAGCAGTTTATCGCCCCAATCTAACTTATAGAAACATAAACCTACTGTTTATTACTAAGAAAGGAATAGAAATGGAAGCTAAAGTGAAGGATAAAATGGCTTTTTATATTGTGGAAATAATAATAAAACATTCGGTAACTAAAATGGTCATCACCCTTTCATTGTAATTATTAATACTAGACTGTCTGCCCAGCAAGTAATTTTATTTTAATGACTGTGAGGATAGTAATGATGTTGAACTGGCCAACTAAATCTTTCTTGTAATTTGTAGTTAACTTTTTTATAACCAATAAAGAATCATTATTGAGATCCGTAATCCCATTATTTTTCAGATGAAGGGGAAGGAAGGTCTACTTTAAATAATAAAAAGACTTTATTCTCTAATAAAACTGATTAACTAACTGCCTCTTTTTTTTCTTACTTCTTTTAGCTTGATGTAATAAAAATTATTTCTAAAAAAGGTTACCTTTTTTGATGATGTAGTGTGTTTTAATAATCATTACTATGTAGAAGTGCTGTTGATGTACCAAAATCGGCATTTATTTTCTAAAAAAATGATTGTTGATGTACTAATGATGTGTTCAATTATTAGATTAATCAATTCACTACAGATACTTTTACCGCTCAAAATCTAGTAGATATTGAATTGAAACAGCAACTAACGATTTATTGCCTTTAGCTGTTTAGTAAATAAAATAATTACTTGGTTCAAAAACAAATATTTATTTATTAAAACAAAAAAAAATGAAAAAAAATTACTTTCTTCTTGCACTTGTAATCTTGTTTGTAGGCAAGGTTAATGCTCAACCAACAACTTCTGCTGCATTGCCAACGGCCAAACCTTCAAATGTTATTTCCTTGTGGGGTAATTCGTACACAAACGTGGCTGGTACAAATTTTAGACCCGATTGGGGTCAACCAACTCAAGTGGTCTATTCTAAGGTAGCTGGTGATACCACATTAGGTTACACTGGATTAAGCTATGAGGGCGTTTCTTTTAGTAGTCCTCTTGATGTTACAAACATGGATTCAGTCCATTATGATATTTGGACTTCTAATGTTACTTCAATGGACATTAGACTAATTAACTCTGCTGCGGTGTCTGGTGGTGCACCAATACAACCAAATGTTACTGTAACACTTAAAACTAATTCTTGGAATAGCGTAACTATTGCAGTTTCTAAATTTACAGGCTTACTAAAAAGTTTGGTAGATCAAATGTCATTTACAGGACTAGCTCCTACAACTGGTGGTAACATTTATCTTCAAAACATTTATTTTTCTTCAAAGGTTACTTTGCCTACAATTATTGGTTTTTCTGTTCCTTCAAACATTTTAGTAGGAGCGTCTCCATTTACACTCACTGCTCCTAAAAGCAATAGCTTAGGCGCATTTACGTACACAAGTAGTAATTCTGCTGTAGCAACAGTTAGTGGTTCTACTGTTACAGTTGTAGGTGCTGGTACAACAATAATTTCTGCATCTCAGGCAGCGTCTGGCATTTATTCTAGTGGATCTGCTTCTGCATCTTTAGTTGTTTCATATCCTGGGCCAACTACCTCAGCGCCAATGCCTACACAACTTTCTTCAAATGTAATTTCTGTATGGGGCAAAATGTACACAAATTTAGCTGGTACTAATCTTAGGCCAGATTGGGGGCAACCTACCCAACTAACAACTTTATCTGTTGGAGGTGATACTACTATTGAATATTCTGCTCTTACTTATGAAGGTGTTCAGTTTGCAAGCCTATTAAATGTTTCTAAAGCTAAAACATTTCACTTAGACATTTGGACTCCTAATACAACAAATTTAATGTTAAAGCTTATAAATTCAGCGGTAGTTACAGGTGCAGGTTCTATTGAGATTGCTGATACATTAACACTTTCTAAAACTGGCTGGAACAGTTTCGATATACCAATGTCAGCATTTAGCGGTTTGGATTTTACTAAATTAGATCAGATGAGCTTCACTGCAATAACGCCTGCTAATGGTGGAGTAATTTATTTGCAAAATATATATTTCTGGTCTACTAGTGCATTGCCAATTGCAATTAATAACTTAAAAGCTATTAAAGTTGCCAATACCACTTCAATTTCTTGGAATACCTTATCTGAAGTTAATAACAAAGGCTTCTATGTTCAACATAGTAACGATGGTGTAAACTGGACTAACATTCAATTTATAGCTAGTAAGGGTAATACTCAATCATTAAAAAATTATACTGTTTCTGATGTTCATCCAACAGAGGGTAATAATTACTATAGATTGGCACAAGTAGACTTATCTGGAAAATTAATTTATTCATCATCAATTGTAGTTAATTTCTCTTCATATAATTTGTCTTTCAGCTTCTATCCAAATCCAGTTAGAAACAATTTATTTGTAAATGTTCCTTCAGTTGTAAGTAACGCAGCTAGTTTAAGTTTAATAAATGTTAATGGTAAGGTTATAAAAACAATCTCATTATCTCCAAATAGTGGGAATAGTAATTTTTCAATCAATGTAAATTCAATAGCCAAAGGTTATTATATATTGGTATTGAAAGATGGTACTTCTACTACTTCATCTTCTGTTTTGATAAACTAAGAAGCCTATACGCCCTACACTCTAATCTAAAGGAGGTTGTTGAATAATATTGACAGCCTCCACTTTTTAAAAGTGTTTATAAAAGTGTAAGAAGTTTGAATGGGGTTAAATGAAAATGTAAAACAAAGCCAAGTATTTAATCATGTAAACGATTGTATTATGAATTTAAAAGTCAAGTTGATGTTTCTTGGTATTTTAATATGTAGTTTCTTTCTACAATTAAATGCCCAAAGTGTAAAATTATCTGGAAGGGTAAAAAACAAATTAACGGGTGAAGCGCTAAGTGGTGTGACCGTTTTAAATACAAAAAGCCATAAATCTACCCTTACCGACGAAAAAGGAGGATTCTCCATTCAAGCTGAAAAAGGCAATGTCCTTATTCTTACTTATGTTGGTTTGGCAACATTAAAATACACTGTTATTGATGTTGCTCAAATTGCTGAGATAGCGATGGAGGAAGAGAATAAGAAAATGGAAGAAGTAATTGTAATTGGTTATGGTACTCAAAAAGTAACTAAAGTGTCGGGTGCAATTTCAACTATTAAATCTGCAGACATTGAAAAGTTAAAACCCGTTCGTGCTGAGGATGCTTTACAAGGAAGAGCATCAGGCGTTAATGTAATTTCTTCGGGTTCGCCTGGAACAAAGGCTACTGTTTTAATTAGAGGTATTCCTTCTTATTCAGGTGCTGATCCTGTTGTAGTAGTAGATGGAGTTACTCAAACACTAGATGATTTAAATTCTATTAATTCTGCAGATATTGAAACCATTTCAGTGTTGAAGGATGCTGCAACCACTGCTATTTATGGTGTTAAAGGAGGTAATGGGGTAATTGTAATTACAACAAAAAGTGGTAGAAAAAATAATAAGCCTGAATTTAATTTTAGTTCTTCTTATGGGATACAACAATTAGCTAGACAAATTGGGGTATTGAATGCAACCGAATATGCGGCAATCGTTAACGAGGGTAGTTTAATATCAGGTGGTAATGTTATCTATCCAGATTTATCCAAATTGGGAGTAGGTACTAACTGGCAAGATCAAATATTTAAAAACGCCGCTATGAAATCTCACTCAATAACTGCAAGAGGGGGGGGTGAAAAAATGACTTATTTTTTAGCAGCCGCTTATACAGGTCAAGATGGAATTGTTGGGGGTGGTGATAAATCATACTTTAATCGTTACAATACAACTACTAATCTTTCTTTTGACTTAACTGATAAATTAAAATTAGTTTCAAACACAAGCTTTACCAACATAAAAGGAGGTACAGTTGCTGAGAATTCAATAAACAGTGTTATTTCTAATGCATTAAATTTTGATCCTACGGTACCTGTTTATAACAACATACCAGGTACTTATGGCAAGTACAGCGTAAGTAACAATATATTATCTGAAATTTATAATCCGCTTACCCAATTAGATGATACACATAATCAAACTAATACCAATAAGCTCTATGGTAAAATAGAGTTGCAATATCAGGTAGTTAAGAACTTAAAATTTACCTCTAGATATGGATATACCTACACTGATGTTGCAGGTAAGAGTTTTACACCACTTTCTTATTATGGTGATTCTCACATTAATTCTACATTAAATTCAGATGGTAGTACTAGGAGTGGTTCTCATAATAGTGTATATCAGAATCATAATAATTATTATAACTACACATTTGAAAACTTTATCAATTACAATGTAAAGATCAATCACGATCATGCTTTTGAAACAGTTTTAGGAACTTCAATGGCAAAAGTTACAGGTAGTTCAATAAGTGGTTCAAGGCAAGATGTTCCATTTAATTCATGGGATTTTGCTGATATTTCTTCTGCAACCGGTATTGCCACTAATTCGGGAATAAGTTTGGGAGAGTATAAATATGAAAGAAGAAATATCTCTTTCTTTGGTAGAATTAATTATGATTATAAAGAAAAATATTTGGTTTCATTCACAGGAAGAAGAGATGGTTCTTATGCATTTGGAACTAAAAACAAGTTTGGTTTTTTCCCTTCTGCCTCTTTAGGATGGGTTGTTTCTTCTGAGAAGTTTTACAAGTTAAAAGTAATTGATTTTTTAAAAATACGTGGAAGTATGGGTACTACGGGTAATGAAAATGTTACTCCACAGTTTCAACAAATTACCACGGGTATTTACATGTATAATGTTGGCCAAAACTCAGGGTACACATTCGGTAATAATCCTACTTCTGTAGGTTCTACAATTTCAACGTATGCTAACGATGCGCTTTCTTGGGAAAAGCAAAAGCAACTGAATGTTGGGTTTGATACTAGGTTTTTGAATAATAAATTTAATATATCTTTTGATTATTATGAAAGGAAGATAAGTGGTTTATTATTTGTTCCATCATTATCATTGTATCTTGGTACAGCTTCTGTACCTTCTTCAAATGTAGGAACAACAAAAACGAGTGGTATCGATGCAAGTATTGGATTTACTGATAATATTAATAAGAATTTAAAGATTAATACCAACTTGAATTTTACCACTGCTAAGAATTTGGTTACGTACACCAATCAAGGTATTATCGAGGATGGGTATTATGGTATTCCTTCACAAAGTATTACTAGATTTCAAGAAGGATATGCACCAGGATATTTTTATGGCTATAAAACTGCTGGATTATTTCAAACACAGGATGAAATCAATAAGAGTCCAACACAATCAAATGCTAAACCTGGTGATATAAAATATGTAGATGTTAATGGCGATGGTCTAATTGATGCAAAAGACAGAACACAAATTGGTAATCCATTTCCTAAATTCACAATGGGATGGAGTCTTTCACTTACCTACAAAGCGTTCGACTTTAGTTCATTTGTTTATATTTCTGTAGGAAACGATATTTATAGGGCATATGAGCGCAATTTAGCAATGACCAACAAATTTAGAGGCGTTTTGGGAAGATGGACAGGGCCAGGTTCAACCAATGACGCTAATAATCCTAGATACACTTTTGTTGATGCTAACAATAACACAAGGGCTTCTGATAGATACATTGAAGATGGATCTTTTGCTAAGCTTAAAGATGTGCAACTAGGTTATACTGTACCTACTAAGCTGTATAAAAATAAAATATTTAGTAAAATAAGGGTTTATGCACAAGTTAAAAATGCAATTACCCTAACTAAGTATTCGGGTTATGATCCCGAAATCTCTGGGGGTATCTTTAATACTGGAATAGACAGAGGTGCCTATCCTTTAGCAAGAATCTATTCAATGGGTCTTGATTGCAAATTTTAAATTATTAATAATAAGAGCAATATGAAAAAAATAACAATAATAGCATCCTTCACAATATTTCTGATGGGAAGCTCTTGTAATAAATTTGTGGACTATAATCCACATGAAGATTATCAGATTACTTCCGCAGATTATTTTAAGTTACCATCCGATTACCAATCGTTAGTAATAGGAACTTATTCTCCTTTGCAATGGTTATGGGCTGATCCCGTAATTGGTGATATCGCATCTGATAACTCAGTAACTGGCGGTGAAAACGCCACTGATGAGGTTGGGTTACAACAAATAGACGATTACACAATTGTTTCTAATAATAGCTATTTAACTGAGTCGTGGAAAGATTGTTACGAAGGAATAAATAGAGCTAATTATCTTCAAGAAAATAAAGGGAAATTAAATTTCACAGGTAAAGAGGCTTTGTATGGTCAGGTTTATTTTTTAAGAGCGTATTATTATTTTGAACTTGTAAAGTTGTTTGGAGATGTTCCATTATTCACAGATCACAGGTTAACAGTTTCCGATTCAAAGAAGTATCAACGTGCTCCTAAAGCGGATGTTTACAAACAGATTGAGACCGATTTAACCAACGCAATTGCTGTTTTACCAGTTACTAACACAGAAAAAGGCAGAGTAACTAAATATGCCGCACAAGCGTTATTAGGTAAGGTTTATTTGTATGAAAACAAATTTGACGCGAGTGCTGCAATGTTAGAAAATGTAATAAGTAACGGGGCATTTAGTTTAGTTCCAAACTTTGGTGACATATTCTTACAAGCTGGCGAGAATGGTTCTGAATCAGTATTTGAAATACAATATTCAAATGGTAGTCCTTTTTATGATTGGACAAATCCTGGTCGTGGTCAAGGAAATTTAGGTGTTCAAGTTTGTGGTATAAGGAATTTAACTGGATCTAGTCCTTATGCCTCTGGTTGGAGTACAAATCTTCCTACACAAGATTTAGCCAAAGCTTTTACCACAGGAGATAAAAGGAAAGATGTAACAATCTTAGATATTGAAGCATATAAAACTGCTAATCCTGGTTTAAATATTACTTATCAAGTAGCTCCCTACAAGAATACTGGATTGTATAACCAGAAATATCTTCCAAGAAAAGGAGAAACTTCTGGTCAGGTAGAACTAAATTACCTCAATAATAATAGAACAATCCGTTATGCAGATGTTTTATTAATGGCTGCTGAAGCTAATAACCGAGCTTCTAGTCCAAATGACACTAAAGCGCTTTCTTACATCAACAAAGTTCGTCAAAGAGCCTTTGGTGATGCCAACCACAACTTAACTGGAACTGGAGCTACTTTAACTCAAGCAATATGGGCGGAAAGAAGGTTAGAACTAGCTATGGAAGGTGACCGATTCTTTGACCTTGTAAGAACTGGACAGGCAGCAACAAAAATTACAGGCTTTAAAACTGGAAGGAATGAGGTATTTCCAATTCCACAGCAAGAAATAGATATTTCAGGACTTAATCAAAATCCTGGGTACTAAACTTTTTTAACTTCAAAAAAATTAATTATGAAAATATTTAAAAACAGGTATTGGCTTTGTTTAAGCTGTTTTATATTGATTCTATTCTCGGCCTGTACCAAAAATAATGATGACACTAGTTTTATAAATAGTGCCTCAGCCCCTTCAAAGTTGTCTACACTTTTTACAATTACACAGGATAATACTGGGTTAGTTACTATTACTCCTAATGGGGAAGGAGTATCTTATTACGATGTTTATTTTGGAGATGCGACTACTGCCGCAACAAAAGTGTTAGCAGGAAAAAGTACTCAACACATTTATGCTGAGGGAAATTATACTGTGAAAATAGTTGGTCACAATATTTCCGGTGTTACTACCTTGTTAAATCAACCTTTGGTTGTTGCATTTAGATCTCCTGAAAATTTAGTAATTAGTACTGCTATCGATGTTGCTAATAACTTTAAAGTAAATCTTAGTGCAACAGCCAACTATGCTACGTTCTTTAAGGTATATTTTGGAGAGATTTTAAATGAAATTCCTCAATCTTTTTTACAGACTGATACACTTAGTCATACTTATTCTAAAATAGGTACTTATACAATACGAGTAGTTGCTTATAGTGGTAGTACAGATTCTATTGTTGCAACAAAAATCATTACAATAGTTGATCCATTATTATTACCTATCGATTTTGAGTCCCTTACTTTAAATTATGCATTTACAAATTTTGATGGAGGGAATACTACTGTTATTAATAACCCTCAAGTTAGTGGAATAAATACTAGCTCAAAAGTTGCACAAATGGTTAAAGGCGCTGGACAAGTATGGGGGGGTAGTTGGATTGGATTAAGTAGCCCTATTGACTTTTCGAAGAATAAAATTTTCAGAATGAAAGTGTATTCTCCACGGGTAGGAGCGAAGGTTCTTCTAAAAGTAGAAAATGCAACCAATAGTAGTGTTTTCTATCAAGTTGAAACACCTACTACGCTTGCTAATACATGGGAAGATTTAGTATTTGATTTTAGTTCGGTGAATACTTCAAATGCCTATAGTAAAATAACTGTAATTTTTGATAATGGTACAGTTGGTGACGGTTCAAGTAATTTTACTTTTCTTTTAGATGACATTCGCTTAACAAATTCATTGCCTGCGTCAACGATAGCAATGCCTGTAGATTTTGAATCAACAAGTCTTAATTATAGTTTTACTGATTTTAATGGAGGCGGTGTTACCGTAATTAATAATCCCCATCCTAGTGGTATAAACACAAGTGGAAGAGTAGCACAAATGATAAAAAGTGCTGGGGCAACGTATGGTGGAAGTTATTTAACGCTTACAAACCCTGTAGATTTTAGCTTAGGAAAAATAATAACCATGAAAGTTTATTCACCAAGAGTTGGTGCAAAAGTGTTATTAAAATTTGAGAACTTAACTGATGGCACTGTTTTCACACAAAAGGAAATAGCTACTACAACTGCTAATACTTGGGAATTACTAACTTATGATCTTAGCAGCACTGATGTATCGAAGTCATACCAAAAAGCAGTGCTAATTTTTGACAATGGTACTATGGGCGACGGTTCAGCTAATTATACCTTTTTGTTCGATGATATAAATCAGAAATAACTTAAAATCACAAATATGAATAATAATATTAAATTTTTAATCGCTATAGCATCTTTTTTTCTCTTTACTTTAAGTGGATGTAAAAAAGATGAATATTCTTTTGGAGCTATTAAAACTCCCTCAAATCTTACTTTAAAGGTAACTGTAGCTGGGGCTGATTCAGCAAATCCTTCAGGTAATGGTTCTGGTACTGTTTCAGTAACGGCAACAAGTAATGATGCACTAACTTATAGTATTGACTTTGGTGATAGTTCAACTAATGCAAAGCAACTGTCTTCTACTGGAGTAGTTACTTATAAGTACACTAGCCCTGGTAGTTACAATTATACAATTACGGCAAATGCAATTGGTACAGGTGGTGCCATTTCTACCATCAGTAAGAAGATTGCTATTCAAGTTGTATTTCAAATCCCTGCGGCAATCCTGCAATCAATAACTGGCGGGACTAACAAAGTTTGGATAACAGACAAGAATGCAGATGGTCATGTTGGCGTTGGTCCTACTGATGTATTTACACCTACTTATTACTCGGCTACACCAAATTCAAGGGCTGCTTGCTTGTATGATGATGAAATAACATTCGCAAAAGATGCAATTGGAAATGTTAATATGACGGTAGATAATAAAGGACAAACTTTTGTTATTGCAGCCGCCAACAATTTTTATGGTGTAAGCGGTGGTGATGGTTGTTATACCATTGACCCAGGTGGAGCTAAAAAATTGAATTTTATGGCAGCTACCTCCGCTTCTACAACTGATAACTCTACTAGAATACAATTTTATGTACCTGGAAATGGGGTCATAAATTTTGCTACAGGGGCAAATAATTATGAAATTCTAACCATTACAGATTCAACTATGCAATTACGCAATATTGGAGCTGATGGATTGGCTTGGTATCAAAAATTAAAAGTAAAATAATCAACAATGAGAAACTTAAATAACTATTTAATGATTTTATTATTTGCAATCATTAGTATAATGAGTTGCAAAAAATCTACTGATTCAGCAACTAGCAACCTAACTCCTACTAATTTACAGGTTTACGCTTCTGCTAGTGTAGATGGTACGGGTATCGTTGGGGTAACAGCAACTGCGGATAATGCAGTTTCTTATATTATCAATTATGGTAATGGTGATTCTGTAACAGTAAATTCTGGTATTGCCAATTATCAATACACGCTTTCTGGTACTAATACCTATACAATTACAGTTACTGCTGTAAGTTCTACAGGATTATCTGTTCAACAAGCAGTTAATGTTGGGGTGTATGTAAAAGGAGGTTCAGGAAAATTATTCTGGTCTGATGAATTTAATACAGATGGAGCTCCTGATACTACTAAATGGGGTTATGATATTGGCGGCGGCGGCTGGGGTAATGGCGAATTAGAATATTACACTAGTAGCTCCTCTAATTCTATTATTGCTAACGGGGCTTTAAAAATAACTGCAATTAAGCAAGATGTGAGTGGTAGCAATTATACTTCAGCACGTTTGATTACTAAAAATAAATTCAATTTTGCTTATGGTAGGGTTGATGTTCGCGCTAAGCTTCCTTCTTCTGTTGGTACTTGGCCAGCAATTTGGATGTTAGGAAGTAACATTGATGCTGTTTCATGGCCAAATTGTGGTGAAATTGATATCATGGAACAAAAGGGAGGGGATAAATCTAAAGTTTATGGTACCATTCACTATCCTGGTCACTCTGGTGGTGGTGGTATTGGTAGTACAACTTCCATTACAGGTGCATCTTCCGATTTTCATGTGTATTCTTTAGACTGGAGTCCTGCTACTATTAAAATGTATGTAGATAATCAACTTTATTTTTCATTTGCAAACAGCTCAAGTGTTCCATTTAATCATAACTTCTTCTGTATTCTAAACTTAGCTATGGGCGGGAGCTTTGGTGGTTCAGTAGATCCAAACTTTACAAGTGATGCTATGCTAGTGGACTATGTAAGGGTTTATAAATAATTACTGTTTTATTCCAACCTTCCTACAATAAACTGTAGCGGATTGTATATACTTAACAGTTTATACTTCCGCTATTTTTTTATTCATTTCAAACTTTTAGGTAATAAAGCTTTTGAATTTGTTTGGATTAAATATCAACGATTCTAATTAAGTACAAAAAGTAAACAAAATTACTTTAAAAGAATTCGGGTTAAAAGTGTATCTCTTATGCTTGGCTTTATTGCCATTCATATTTATGTTTTAAATGAAACACTTTTAAACGAATTGAATTAATAAAGATTATATGAAAATCTCTTTTGTTTCTTTTCTTTTCTTTTTTCTTCTATCTACTTACTCGTTCTCTCAAGTAGGAACGGTAAGCGTGAAGAAGGCTACTAATGGATTTTCACTTGAACTAAATGGAAAAGCTTTTTTTATTACTGGTGTAAATTGGGACTATTACCCAATAGGAACAAATTATAAATACAGTTTGTGGCGTCAATCCACTAATACAATAAAAGCAGCTCTTGACTATGAGATGCCCTATCTTAAAAAAATGGGTGTAAACACCATTAGATTATACACAGGTATACCACCGGTTTGGATAAAATACATTTATGAGAACTATGGAATTTACACCGTTCTTAACCATCCTTTTGGTAGATATGGTTTAACCGTTAATGGAAAGTGGGAACCTAATACAGATTATTCAAATGAAGGTGCTAAAGATGTATTGCTAAAAGAGGTAAAAGAATTGGCAGTTCAATATAAAAATACGCCTGGGTTATTAATGTTTCTTTTAGGTAATGAAAATAATTATGGGCTTTTTTGGCAAGGGGCAGAAACTGAGAATATCCCTGTAAAAGATAGAAAATCTACCATTGAAGCCACAAGTCTTTACAGGTTATTTAATGAGGCAGCAATTTCAATGAAAGCACTAGGTGTTAATTGCCCAATAGCTATTTGTAATGGAGATTTGATGTTTTTAGACATGATAGCAAATGAATGTACAGATGTAGATGTTTTGGGCATTAATATTTATAGAGGTTTTTCATTTGGTGATGCATTTCAAAAAGTAAAAGAAGCTTATAATAAGCCCGTTATGTTTACCGAGTTTGGTGCTGATGCTTTTAATGTAATAACTAAAACTGAAGATCAAAAAGATCAAGCAAGCTGTTTAGTACAAAATTGGAAAGAGATTTATGCGAATGCCGCGGGTGCTGGTAATTCTGAAAATTGTATTGGTGGATTTACCTTTCAATTTAGTGATGGATGGTGGAAAAGTGGTTTAGACTTAAACCTTGATAAACATGATTCAACTGCTTCATGGGCAAATGGTGGTTATTCATACGATTTTACCAAGGGAACAAACAACATGAATGAGGAATGGTTTGGCGTTTGTGCTAAAGGAGCTACCAACAAAAATGGGGTATATAAGCTGTATCCACGAGAAGCTTTTTATGCGCTTAAAAAAGTTCATAGAGAAAATGGTCGTAAAGTTCTCAAGAGAATTGCTTTAACCCATCCAACTAATAATTAACTTAAATTATGAAATAGGCATTGCCCAATTAAGTGTAATGGATTTTTAAAATTGATATAACGAAATAAAATAGCTAGGAATGATAAACGAAGCAATTAGTCTTGATTCAATTGAAATTGGAGGGGAAACTTTCTTTAAGATCTCTAATGTGAATGAAATGTCTCCATTTTTTATGAGCATTGTTAGCGATTCAAACCATTGGATGTTTATATCTAGTAATGGTGGATTAACGGCAGGAAGGAAAGATGCAGAACATGCCTTATTTCCATACTACACTGATGATAAAATAACAAATTCAGTTGAAAATACCGGTAGTAAAACAATTTTTTGGGTAAATAAAGATAATGTGGCCTTTTTGTGGGAGCCCTTTTCTGAAAGGGGAATTGGTAAATACAAGTATACTCGTAATCTTTACAAAAGTAAGTTTGGCAATAAAATTATATTCGAAGAGATTAATGAAGATTTAGGACTTGCTTTTCAATACAAGTGGAATTCTAGTAATATTTATGGTTTTGTTAGAGAAAGTACACTCACTAATTTGTTGGATTCAGCAGTTGATGTAAAACTATTAGATGGTTTACAAAACCTGCTTCCTTATGGTGTAGGAAGCGACTTGCAAAATGGATATAGTAATCTAGCTGATGCCTATAAGCGTACCGAATTAATAACTGAAACTGGGGTAGCTATACTTGCTTTAAGCGCAATAATAGTTGATAAAGCTGAGCCAAGCGAAGCCCTAAAAGCTAATGTGGCTTGGTCTTTTGGATTAGAGAAGGTTACTTATTTGCTTTCTTCCACACAGCTAAAAGCTTTTAGATTAAATGGAATTGTAGAACAAGAGGAAGATGTTAAAGGGAAGTCGGGTGCTTACATGTTGGTTAGCCAAATAACAATTGCAGCTAAAGAAAATAAGCAATGGATGATAGTTGCTAATGTTAACCAGAACCATGCAGGTATCGTACAACTTTCCCAAAGTGTAAAAAATGATCATGATATATTACAAAAAGTAAAGTCTGATATAGATTTGGGTACTGAAAATTTAATAAAATTGGTAGCTGCCGCAGATGGATTGCATTACACGGCCGACAATTTGAAAGATACCCGCCACTTTAATAATGTATTATTTAATATAATGAGAGGAGGCATTATTGACGATAACTATCTAATTGAACAATGGGATTTTAGCAATTATCTACACAAAGCCAATAAACAAGTTTTTCATGAAGTAAAATCTTACTTAGATCAATTACCCTTAATATTCTCAGTTGAGAGCTTAATGGAATTAGCTAATAACTTAAATAATATTAATTTTATTAGGTTAGCAACAGAATATTTACCCTTAAAATTCAGTCGCCGACATGGAGATCCAAGCAGGCCTTGGAACAAGTTTTCTATTAACACAAAAAGTGAAATAGATGGATCTAAAATTTTAGATTATCAAGGAAATTGGAGGGATATTTTCCAAAATTGGGAAGCCTTGGCTCATTCTTATCCAGAATTTATGGAGGGAATGATAGCTAAATTTTTAAACGCCTCTACCTTTGATGGTTACAATCCTTATAGAGTAACGAAAGGTGGTTTTGATTGGGAGACTATTGAGCCAGATAATCCATGGTCATACATTGGATATTGGGGGGATCATCAAATAATATACCTTCTTAAGTTTTTTGAATTTTTAGAAGAACATCGTCCAGGACACCTGCAGCACATTTTAAGTAAAAGCGATTTTGTTTATGCAAATGTTCCCTATAAAATAAAATCTTATAAGGATATTTTACATAACCCTAAAGACACTATAGCGTTTGATCATAAAAATGATCAGAAAATACACAATAGAATTAGCGAGCTTGGTGCAGATGGAGCTTTGCTTACTGATATTAAAGGCGAAATTTATCAAGTTAGTTTTGCTGAAAAGGTATTTGCAACAATACTTTCTAAGCTTTCTAATTTTGTGCCCGAGGGTGGTATTTGGATGAATACACAAAGGCCAGAGTGGAACGATGCCAATAATGCGTTAGTGGGCAATGGACTTTCTATGGTTACCCTATATTATCTTAGAAGGTTTTTAAAGTTCTTTCAACCTGTATTTGAAAAGGGAGAGTCAACTGAAATTCTATTTTCGTCGGAATTATATACTTTTTTTGAAGAGGTTACTAATACGTTTGATAAATATAAATACACCTTGTTGGGCAAGGTTAGTGATGTAGAAAGAAAAAATATAACTGATGCACTTGGTTTGGCGGGTAGTACTTATAGATCTAAAATTTATGTTGAAGGATTTAGTGGCGTAAAGAAAGTAGTTTCTACAAAGCAACTGATGCATTGTATTGTAATTGCAAATAAATTTTTGGAGCATTCAATTACTGCAAATAAAAGGAGCGACGATTTATATCATACCTACAACTTAATTTCTTATGATGAAAATGTAGTAAAGGTGGCAACTCTAAGTGAGATGCTAGAGGGACAAGTGGCAGTATTAAGTTCCGGATTTCTTACACCCCAACAAAGTTTAATGCTATTAAATGCGCTTAAAAGGAGTGCTTTATATAGACAGGACCAAAATAGTTACATATTATACCCGAATAAAAACCTAAAAAAGTTTTTACAAAAGAACACAGTTCCTAAAGAATTAATACAAAGCTCTTTATTGCTAAAACAATTACTTGAAGAGGGCAATAATTTTATCATAGAAAGGGATATTATTGGTGATTTTCATTTTAATGGAAACTTTAGAAATGCCAATGACCTAGATAAAGCTTTGCAACAGTTAGATAAGGGTTATGCTGATTTAGTTGAAAATGAAAGAACACTGATTCTTGAAATATTTGAAGAGGTATTTTGCCATAAAGAGTTTACAGGAAGGTCGGGAACATTCTTTGGTTATGAGGGCTTAGGTTCTATATACTGGCACATGGTTTCAAAACTATTGTTAGCTGTTCAAGAAAATTGTGATTTATCTATTCAAAAGCAAAGTGGCAAAGAAGTTACCGATGCTTTAGTAGAACATTTTTATAATATAAGTGAAGGTATTGGTGTACATAAATCACCCACTTTATATGGGGCTTTCCCAACAGATCCATATTCCCATACGCCAATGAGTAAAGGGGCGCAACAACCTGGAATGACAGGGCAAGTAAAAGAAGATATTTTAACACGGATGGCAGAATTGGGGGTACAAACGCATTCAGGAAAATTAGTGTTTAAACCTTATATGCTTCATAAAAATGAATTCGTACAGGACTCTGTGCAGACTCGATTTGTTTTGGTTGACGGAAGTATTAAAACTTTAGACATTAAAAAGAACAGTTTAGCATTTACTGTTTGTCAAGTGCCTGTTATTTACATTATTTCCGAGATTAATAAAATTGAAGTATTGTATGCAAATGGCCATACTAATATGTTAAATACTTTAGAGTTAACCAAGGAAATAAGTAATGAAATATTTCAGAGAAAAAATACGCTTAGTGAGATAAAGGTCTTTTTAACCCAAGATAATTTGAGATAATGAATAAATTGTATTTGATATCATTATTCTTTCTTATTGCTTGTAGCTCGCTTAAAAGGGTTGGCAATCATGCAAGTAATAACATGACTGCCCAAAAGCTTTTGGGTAATGTTAATTATCAAGGGATATGTTATGGTGGTTATAGAACTACAACAAGAGATACAGAACCAACAGTTGCTGAAATTAAAGAGGACCTAAAGATTCTGGCAGCCATTAACATAAAAGTTGTAAGAACCTATAATGTTCATCATCTAGAAGCTGCTAACTTATTAAAGGCGATAACAGAGTTAAAAAAGGAAGATCCAAACTTTGAAATGTATGTAATGCTTGGCGCATGGATTGATTGTAAAAATGCGTGGACAGACAAAACACATATACGTAATGAAGACAGTGAGCGTAATTTAACAGAAATAACAGAGGCAGTACGATTGGCAAATGAATACCCCTCTATTATAAAGATTATTTCTGTAGGTAATGAAGCAATGGTAAAGTGGGCATGGTCTTATTACGTAGATCCGATTATTATTTTAAAATGGGTAAACTACATACAAGATTTAAAAAAGCAACACAAACTTCCTAAACAGGTTTGGATAACCTCGTCGGATAATTTTGCCTCTTGGGGTGGTGGGAGTAATGAATACCATGTAGAGGATCTTAATAAATTAATAAAAGCCGTAGATTATGTTTCTATGCATACTTATCCTATGCATGATACCCATTATAATCCTGCATTTTGGGGAATTAAAGAAAGCGAGCAACCTTTAGCTGAGAAAGATAAGGTTGATTCTGCAATGAAAAGAGCCGTTGATTATTCTATGATGCAGCACAATAGCGTTGTTCGTTATATGAAATCGATAGGGGTAAATAAACCGGTACATATAGGGGAAACAGGATGGGCAACTTTCTCTAATGAACAATATGGTAATAATGGATCAAAGGCAACGGATGAATACAAATCGGCAAAGTATTATGAGTTGATGCGAAAGTGGACTAACAACACGGGTATTACTTGTTTTTATTTTGAAGCTTTTGATGAAAACTGGAAAAATAGTAGTAATCCGTTAGGGTCGGAAAACCATTTTGGATTGTTTGATTTGCAATCTCAAGCTAAATATACATTATGGGATTCCGTTGAAAGAGGTGTTTTTAAAGGACTTACGCGTAATGGTAAACCTATTGTAAAGACTTATAATGGCGATGAAAAAAAGTTGTGGATGGAAGTTAAAACGCCCACTAATATTTTAAAGAATTAACTGTAATGAAATTGATTATTTTTTTTATTAATGATTACAGGGCTTCGATAATAGCTTTTATTATGGTTTTAGTACTAAATAGTACCATAGCATTTGCTCAATATAAGGTTGAAGTTTATGAAACCTCGGCAACTGGTAATTCATTAAAAAAAGTTACTCAATTTATCAATTCAAATTCATCTATTGATCTTGATATCAATCCTAATCAGAAATTTCAGACTATAACAGGCTTTGGAGGGGCGTTTACAGAGTCATCAGCCTATTTACTTAGTAAGTTAAGTTTGAAGAATAAAGAAAAAATCTTAAAAGCTTATTTCTCTACGGAGGGAGCAAATTATTCGCTTACAAGAACTCATATAGGTTCGTGCGACTTCTCCTTAAGTAATTATGCTTATGCAAATATTCCTGATGATAAGAAGTTAGATCATTTTAGCATTGAACACGATAGGAGTTATCTTATACCCATGATAAAAGATGCGCAAAGGTTTTCTAAGAAGGGCTTTAAAATAGTTTCCTCTCCATGGACTGCTCCACCGTGGATGAAAGACAATAACGATTGGCGTGGTGGAAAATTATTACCTGAGTTTAGAGAAACTTGGGCTTTGTATTTTTCTAGATATATTAAAGCATATAAAAAAGAAGGGATTACTATATGGGGGGTAACCGTTGAAAATGAACCCTTAGGAAACGGGAATAATTGGGAGAGTATGAATTTTACTCCGCAAGAAATGAGCAAGTTTGTTTGTAATTATTTAGGGCCTCATCTAGATAAAGAGGGATTAGCCTCTGTTCATATTTTAGGTTACGACCAAAACCGAGGTGATGAACTTAGTGCTTGGGCTAAATCTATGTTTACTACAGATAGCCTTACTTCAAAATATTTTGGAGGAACCGCAGTTCATTGGTATGCTAGTACTTATAATTGTTTTCCTGCATCCTTACAATACACGCACCATATATCGAAAGGCAAATATTTAATAAATACTGAGGCTTGCATTGATGCAACTGTACCAGTTTGGAAAGATGATAGTTGGTATTGGCGTAAACAAGCTAAAGACTGGGGTTGGACATGGGCGCCCGAAAAGGAAAAATATCTCCACCCAGAATATGTTCCTGTTCATCGTTATGCGAGTGATATTATTGGTTGTCTTAATAACTATGTTGACGGTTGGATAGATTGGAACATGGTTTTAGATAAGCAGGGAGGCCCTAATTGGGCCAAAAACTGGTGTACAGCTCCTGTAATAGTTGATGTGGAGAAGGATGAAGTTTATTTTACGCCCTTGTACTACACAATGGCACACTTGAGCAAGTTTATTCGCCCGGGAGCGGTAAGGATAGGTTGTGTTATTAATAATAACCAACTGATGGCAACGGCAGTAAAAAATTTGGACGAATCAATAATAGTAGTGGTTTTCAATCCAACAAATGAAGATCAATCATTGAAAATCAAAATGAATAATTACACAAAAAATATTTCTATTACTGCAAATGCATTGCAAACGATTGTTATCAAATTTTAATAATTACACAGTTTAATTTTTTAAAAATGTCAAAAGAAAATTCTATCCAAACAAAAGTGGTTCCAATGGGACAAAAAATTGCATTTGGGTTAGGTATGCTTGCCAACCAAATGTTTCCTGCTGCCTTAGGCATTTTTATGGTAGTGTTGGTTCAAGATTTAAAGTTTCCTGCATGGATGTGGGGTATATTGTTTTTTCTTCCAAGAATTTTTGATGCCTTTATCGACCCTATAATGGGTTTCATTTCCTATAACACTAGATCTAAATGGTGCAGGCGAAGACATTATGTATTTATAGGGGCTGTTATTATGGGGCTTTCCTTTGTTGCCATGTGGCAACTATATAGAGAGAGCGGGGTTCAATACAATTTTGTTTACTTCCTTTTATGGTCGTTTCTTTTTTATTTAGGACTTTCTATTTTTAGTGTGCCTTATGTAGCAATGGGTTATGAAATGAGTGACGACTTTCATGAACGCACTAGTATAATGGCTATCTCGCAATGGATTGGGCAGTGGGCTTGGGTAATTGCACCTTGGTTTTGGGTTGTTATGTACGATCCAAAATGGTTTCCTAATGCAGACACTGCAACTAGAACCTTAGCTGTTTGGGTGGGTATTGTATGTATGGTATTAGCCATGATGCCAGCTATTTTTATAAAGAGTAAGTCTACTAAAAATGAAGTTAGTTTCTCCCCATTAACCTTTAAAACAATTGGAGGTAGTTTAAAGGAGATTTTTGAAAGTTTTAAAGAGGCATTTAGTAACAAGCCTTTCACTAAGCTTTGTATAGCTACTTTTTTTATTTTTAATGCATTTAATACCGTTGCGGGCTTCACTTTTTTTATTGTTGTTTATTACCTTTTTAATGGTAACACGAGTGCAGCGGGTATTTGGCCTACACTATTTGGATGCGTAGGTGCTTTGTCAACCACTTTTGTGGTGATACCCATTGTAGCTAGAATGTCTAAAATGTTAGGTAAAAAGAATGCTTTTCTAGCTTCGCAGGGAATATCAATTTTTGGCTATATTTTGCTTTGGTATTTATTTATTCCGGGCAAGCCCTATATGTTTTTGTTTGCTTTGCCTTTCTTTTCTTTTGGTATTGGTAGTTTATTTACATTAATGATGTCTATGACAGCAGACGTTTGTGATATGGACGAGTTAACTTCTAATAAACGTAGAGAAGGTATTTTTGGTGCCATTTATTGGTGGATGGTTAAGTTTGGGTTTGCCATTGCAGGGTTACTTACAGGAGTTATTATGTCGTTAGTTGGTTTTAATCCTAATTTGCCAGTTCAAGTTGAAGGAGCAGTTACGGGTTTACGTTTATTTTTCTCTGGAATTCCTATTTTAGGGACCCTAATTGCCATGTGGGTAATGAGGGATTATAACTTAACAGAAGAAAAGGCAAGAGAAATTAAAAAAGAACTTGATGCAAGGAAGCAACTAGTATAACGATCATTTTATAACCATCATTTTATGAAACATCATTTAATAAAATCAGTCAAGACTTTAGTATTCGTTTTTATTACTTCTTGTGTATCGGTAGCATATTCTCAAAAAAAGTCTTCGGTAGATGCTATCGAGATAAAAGTGGAGGCATTGTTACAAAAGATGACTCTTCAAGAAAAGGTAGGTCAGATGAACCAATATAGTGGCTTTTGGGAAGCTACCGGGCCAGTACCCAAAGAAGGTAACGCCAAACAAAAATACGAACACTTAAAGCAAGGGTTGGTAGGATCGGTATTAAACGTTGAAGGAACAATTAATGTGCGGAAACTACAAGAGATTGTAGTTAAAGAATCTCGATTGGGTATCCCTTTGTTGTTTGGATTTGATGTTATTCATGGGCATAAAACGTTGTCACCTATTCCTTTGGCCGAGTCTGCAAGTTGGGATTTAGCAGCTATTGAAAAGTCGGCACGTGCGGCAGCAATCGAAGCTTCGGCTGTTGGTATTAACTGGACTTTTGCGCCTATGGTAGATATTACTCGCGATGCTCGTTGGGGTAGGGTGATGGAAGGTGCCGGCGAAGATCCTTATCTTGGGTCTAAAATAGGTATTGCAAGGGTTCATGGTTTTCAAGGGGATGATTTAAAAGCTCCTACATCCATAATAGCTTGTGCCAAACACTTTGCGGGGTATGGTTTTGTGGAAGCAGGTAGAGAATATAACACGGTTGATGTGGGTACTTCTACCCTATATAATATTATTCTTCCACCTTTTAAGGCGGTGGTAGATAATAAGGTGCGTACCGTAATGAATGCCTTTAATGCGTTGAACGGCATTCCTGCTACAGGTAATAAATTCCTACAAAGGGATATATTGAAGAATAAATGGGGGTTTGATGGCTTTGTTATATCCGATTGGGCTTCTGGTGCAGAAATGGTAGAACATGGTTTTGCTAAAGACGTAAAACAAACGGCACAATTAGCTGCAAATGCGGGTAGCGATATGGATATGGAATCCTATGCTTATATAACATACTTAAAACAATTGGTAGAAGAAGGTAAAGTAGATATTAAAGTGGTGGATGATGCGGTGCGAAGGATATTGAGGGTTAAATTTGAGTTGGGCTTGTTTGATAACCCTTACAAATATTGTGATTCCATTCGTGAAAAAGAAACGATAGCGCATCCTAATAAAGCTGTTGTTGCAGATATGGCTAAAAAATCGATTGTATTATTAAAGAATGAAGGCAATTTACTACCCTTAAATAAAAATCAACAAGATATAGCAATCATTGGTGCTTTGGCAAATGATAAAAACAGTCCTTTAGGTAATTGGCGTTTGGGGTCTGTAGATAGTACCGCTGTTTCTTTTTTAGAAGGATTCAACCAATATTCCACCCATTACCAATATGCTAAAGGAGCCGATTTAACCATTGGTAGAACTATTTTTACCAGAGAAATTAAATTAAATGAAACCGATACCAGCCAATTTGCAGATGCCATTAACCTCGCAAAAAAGGCAAAGGTGGTAATTATGGTATTGGGCGAGCATAGTCATGAAACTGGTGAGGCAAGGAGTAGAACCAGGCTAGATTTGCCAGGAGTGCAACAACAATTGTTAGAGGCAGTATATAAAGTAAATAAAAATATTGTGTTGGTGCTCATGAATGGTCGCCCCCTAGCCATTACCTGGGCTGCAGAACATATCCCTACCATCCTAGAAACTTGGCAGTTAGGTACCGAAGCCGGTAATGCCATAGCGGCTGTTATGTTTGGTGACTATAACCCTTCAGGTAAGCTACCCATGAGTTTTCCACGAAGTGTAGGCCAATGTCCCATTTATTATAACCATTATAACACTGGCAGACCAAGTTCCACCACTAAAGATGGGGTTTTTTATAGTCACTATAGCGATGAAGCTACCCAACCCTTATATCCATTTGGTTTTGGGTTGAGTTATACCAAGTTTGTGTATACAAATCTAAAAATTGAAGATTCGAACCCAACAAATATTAAGGTAAGTGTAAACATAAAAAATATTGGAAGCAGGGTAGGGGAGGAAGTAGCACAATTATATATACACCAAAAGGTAGCATCGGTAATAAGACCAGTAAAAGAATTAAAGGGTTTTGAGAAGTTAAGCTTAAACCCTAATGAGTCTAAAACTGTCAGCTTTACTTTAACCGATAAAGAATTAGGGTTTTACGATAATGAAGGAAATTTTGTAGTAGAACCGGGTGAATTTGAAGTAATGGTAGGCACCAACTCTCAAGAAGGATTAACGGGTGAGTTTGTGAAGAGATAATTGGAGGGAAAAAAATAACCATATAGCCACCGTAGGCACAAGATAAAATAACCACATAGCCTCAGTAGGAACAAAAAAAAATAACCACATAGTCACAGTAGGCACATAGTTATTGTTAATTACAAGTACAATACTTTCCCATTTTCTATGTGCCTTAAATGTGGTAAATTACATCACTAAATGGTTGTACTCTATTTTAAATAAACCTTGTAAGATTTGGTTCTAAAAAGTGGTATATGGGTTTACTTAGTTGGTTTCAAAACAGGATAAAGGAACTCTGAAGATAAAAAAAGTTTGGAGAACTCTTTATCTCTCTTATCTAATTGTGCGCTCCAGTCTATGGTTTCTAAAATTTTATCTTTTGGATAATAGCTTACCATGGTTCTCCATTCACTTAAGTTTCCTCTTTCTAATACCCTTTCTATAACTATTTTGTATGATTTATCGTAGTTGAAAGTCTCTAAATCATACTCCCATAAAAGGGCGGGGTTAATAATATCTGGCTTAGCCATTTTAATTAATTTTATGCTTGTAAAGATATGCTTTTTAGTAGTCAAGTTCAGCACACGATTATTCTTCCTTTTGTCAAACGGTGGTCATTTTATTTCTTACTACATAACCACACTATGCACAGGAAAAAAATAACCACATAGTCAAAGTAGGCACATAGTATTAATTTAATATTCCTTCTTTCTATGTGCCTTATATGCCTATGTGGTAAAAAATAGTAAATATCTTTAAATCAGGAGAAAATAACCACATAGATTCTGTGTTAATTACCAAAAGAATTTTCTTTATTTTGCCTTTTTAAGGCAACTTTAAGTTAGCCTGTTTAGTGGGGCAGTTATTATGCTGCCCCCTAATTTTATTACCCTTCCATAGCTTCCATTACTCCCGATTCCTTTTTTGCTTCTTCATTTTTGGAGTGTTCCTTATCATATTTTTTCTTTGTTTTGAATACTGTGTATACCATTTCCAATAATTTCCTTTGTACCGCCACCGCTGCCTTCATCTTGATGCCATGCTTTGCGACTAGCCTCGCAAATATTGCCTTGAATCTTTCGTCATGTCTGATGGCTACCAATGCAGGCAGGTGCATCGCCCTTCTCAAATGCTTGTTTCCTTTCTTTGAGATGGATGGTTTACCCTTCACCGAAGTGCCTGATTGTTTTTCCCGCACATCCAACCCTGCATAGCTTGCCAACTGCTTCTTGTTCCTTATCAACTCAAATCCATTTGTTTCCCCAAGTATAATGGCTGCTGTCAACAGACCAATCCCTGTAATGCTGCATATCAACAGTACAATAGCTTGCGTTTCACTGTCTGTGCTTATCAATTCAGACACTTCTACCATGATTTCCTTCAGTTGTTTGCCTATCAGTTCAAGCCTAGTTGTCCCTCTTTTGATACTTTTTTTGTTAGGTTTTGCACCTGCCTTTTCTGCATGCAACTGGTTCTTTATCACAGTACTTTCATCCATCAACTGCCCCCTTTCCCGTGTAAGTTGTTGCAGCTGCCTGTAGATGCCCTTAGGTGGTTCCCAGTTATCCAGCTTCCTTTCTAAACCAAACATTGCAATGGCTTCCGAAGCCGTCTTATCTGTCACTGTCTTCACATTGAGCGTGCGGGCATAATTGCTGATTTTGTTTGGAAGGATGATATGTACACCCAACCCTTGGTCATGAAGGAAATAGGCAAACGATTCATGATAAACACCTGTCGCCTCCATTACATAACCCACTGGGATACTTGCATCGGTAAGTTTTTGTACCCAGTCCAACAAGGTCGAAAAACCCTTCGCAGTATTGGCAAAGATCTTGTGTGCTACCAAGCCAGGTGTCCAATCATCGTACATCTTACCCAAACAAACCACTAATTCATCCTGAGCTACATCTATACCCAGCACTTGTTTTACCAATTTTTTCATCTTTATCAATTTTCCTTAAAAAAGATTCAAGTGAAAAATCTCCCTTCGTTTTGTCTCCTGGTTGGATATTCTGGATGTTGCAACCTACACAACTCCTTACATTCTGTTCAAACTCGAAGAGATAAAAAAGGGTGAGGTGATATCTATGTGAGAACATACTACACGAGTTGTTTAGGCACAATTCACTCTCACCCTTTTTCACTTGAAAAAACAAATTTATTGATAAATAAAAACACGCTTATTTTTGAAAAAACAAACATAGGAGACACATAGTAGGGGGATTTGAACGAGTGGGAAAGAACCACACCCCAACCCCTTTATAAAAGGCGAGGGAGTAAGACGCTGATAAGACCGTTATTATTTCTTTGATTTAAAGGGGGAAATACCCCACTAGCTCTATCATATTGATGATTTTTGAGTTCTCGCATTTTATAAACCATCTAATAGAGGCGTTATTTAATACCTCGCTAGCTCAACAAATTAACGAAACTTGTCACTTGTTGTGATTAATAATATAATTTAAAATGACAAAAAAGGATACCTCCTATTTTGGATACCTATGGTGCAGAGGATTGGTATTTTACGCTATTCACTAAAAAAAATCATAACCAAACGCAACATAAAACCATCATTTTTGTAGTACAAAAAAAACATCATGAAAATAGTTATTGCCATCGCTTCTATTGCCTTACTCAGTGCATTCGTCATTCCAGGTTCTAAAAGCATACATTCATTTAAGGTTAAAAGTATTAATGGAGAAACGATTGATTTTTCGAGTTTTAAAGGCAAAAAGATACTAGTCGTTAATGTGGCTTCTAAATGTGGTTATACCCGTCAATATGAAGGATTGCAAAAACTTTATGACTCTAAAAAAGATAAACTGGTGATAGTAGGTTTCCCAGCTAATAATTTCGGAGAACAAGAGCCTGGTACTGATAAGGAAATTGTTAGTTTTTGTAAAGCCCGTTTTGGTGTTACCTTCCCGATGGCAAGTAAAATAAGTGTAAAAGGTGAGGATATGGCACCTATTTATCAGTGGCTAACTAATAAAGACAAAAACGGGGTGTTGGACGCAAGCATCAGTTGGAATTTTAATAAATTTCTTTTAGATGAAAATGGTAAAATGATTGCCTACTTCCCTAGTAATGTAGAACCTAATAGCGAAGAAATTAGCAAGTATTTGAAGTAGGAGATTGTACGTTTTAAGTTGTAGGTTGTAATGGTAGGTTTAAGTTGTAGGTGTGAAACGGGGAGTGGGTAATAATTCAGGGCAAACGGATATAAATTTAAAGTACTTAAAATAGACTAATACGCGCATCTCCACCAGTACTTACATAAGCCACCTTAGGGAAATCCGGTTTTAGCGAAGCTAAAATTGAGAAAAATCCGAAGGGA
>Ga0007836_1000070_pt1 | contig 25192 bp, 11 predicted proteins | sample CryBogCBE23Oct07_FD_71205 | JGI IMG/M metagenome (GOLD analysis project Ga0007836, IMG submission 71205) | Freshwater microbial communities from Crystal Bog, Wisconsin, USA - CBE23Oct07 | ecosystem: Environmental > Aquatic > Freshwater > Lake | place: Crystal Bog, Wisconsin, USA | collected...
AACATGTTTAGGAAATTTATAAGGTATAGTGGTAGTTGGCATCATTTTTATCGTGATAAAATTCTCTATAGACCTAAACTTCTGAAAGCTATCCACACTGTAATATGGCTTGCTATTGGCACTTTGCCACAAACCAAATTGCTTCATTTGTTCATCATTTATGGCAGTGCCAAAGCGGTATAAAAAAGCTCCACTCAGGTTATTGATAGTAGGTTCGCCATCGCCAATGTTCACAAAATAATTGCCACCAATGTGCATTTTATAAATATAGGAAGCCATCTTTTGAATTAATGGTACATCAAAAATATTTACCCTATTATTCGTTCCTTTTTGTGCCCACTCCAAACAATCGAAGGCACTCGCACCGGCTGCATCCCAATAATGCGCCCCTTCATCACAACCACCATCATCGCCTAACCCATTAAAATATCTATCCAAACCCTTCATACCATCATACAACATCACACTCCTTTTTGTATTATCACTCTCAATCAAAAGATTAGTTGCAATAAAGTTGCTCATAATCCAAGGGTTCCAATTATTAACCTTAATATCTTTTTGGAGGTAAGAGTATTTGTCAATATTATCCAACATGGGTTTAAAGAAACGCTTATTAACTTCAAATACTAATCTCTTTCGCAACAATGGACTTACTGCATCGAGCTTTTCGCCAACAAAATAGTTTACTAAGCCCAAAGTAGTTCCCGTTTCAGCAGTAAACAGTTCTACATAAGGGTTTTCAACATCGGCAATGCCTTGTGTTTGAACAATATGCGCAGGAACGCCCCAATAACTTTCTTCACAAATAGACCATAACCCTTCCATGATAGCATCCATAAAACGCCCCTTCCCTTCAATGCTTTCTGCAACGACCAACTGTGTCAGGGTAGTTCTTTTTTCGAAAGATTGGTCTTCATACAATGACCTCGTACCATTCTTTTTGAAGGCAAGTATGGTACTAAAAGAAACAGCGTTGAACTTAAATTTCAGTCCACGTTCCCCATCGTTTATTAGTTTATTCAAAATACTATCAGGCACTTGTTGTTTCCATTCTTCGGGAGAAGATGGAAAAGGTTTGAATCGAGCAATTGGCACAATGGATTGATTGATATCGGCCAAAGTGTATTTGTTCATCAACAAATTGCGTTGAGTAACTTGAGCTTTTAAATTAAAGCAACTGAAAACTGCGACAGCTATTATTATTTTCTTCATGGTAGTTGTGTTTAAACCTTACAGGTCCTTATTTTAAAAAGAGTTGGTTAACAAAAAAGTATGTTCAATTGGCTGAGCTACTTTGTAGGCATCATCCCTAAATGTATCAAAGTCTTGCAATAATTGCTTTTGATTTGCTTTTACAATATAATATCTATCAAACTGTGTTTTGTAATAGGGCGTATTAGATAGTTTGGTCTTAAATAAATTATCCAAGTAATCCCTCACCTCAGACATATTATCCTTATTTCCTTTGTAGTAAGACAAGAATTTAAACTCTACATATTCGATAGTTCTAAGGTCGGAAACTACCTTCCACATCTTGTTCAAAGCCTCTTTCACTGCAATGGCTTGTTTGAATTGTGGCGTATTTGGATAGAGGGAAAGATTAATTCCCTTCACTAATTCTTCTTTAGTAAAAGTGCCAATCACTGTGGTATCAATCCTTAATTGCTTTGAGCCTTTTGCATTTTTTATTACTAGTTTTTCTACTGATAAATCAGCGACAAAAGGAACTAAATCGAACCCAAGCTTTTGCCCTTCGGAGGAAGGAAATGGCAATGCATTTTCTTTAGTTTTACAACTAAATCCATCCTTCCCATTCACATAATCGGAAACAGTACAGTTCTTACTTATTTTATTACTTGTTTTCGCATCCTTATCAAGCACTATTTCAGAAACTAGTTGAGGAGCTTTGGTTATTTTCAGAAATTGATATGCCATCACTAAATGCCCTGCACTACCCGGATGTACCCTGTCTTGCCCGATGATGGTAGCAGTAGAATCTTTCTTTTGCAATTGAGTATTGATGTCATGCATAATTGTCCAGTAATCTACTAAAGGAACCTTATACTTATCCGCTAATGTTTGAATATAGTCTGCACATCGTTTTAAGGCATCATTAACGCCGAAATTATTAACTGCTTTTAATGATCCAGTTTGGTCATAATCGGTAGGCTTTTGAAGAATAACCTTTATCCCTCTCGAAAGAAATATATTGATAATACTATCTAACCTAACCTTGTAAGTAGCAATTGCTTCCTCTCTTTTGGCAAGTGTATCCGCATTTTTAGTTGGGTATAAAGTATATAAACTTCGGTTCACATCGTTCATTGCTAACTTAATAACTGCATGGGTAGGATTATGGACTAAAATATCTTCATCCATTCTTTTCAGAACACCACTACATACATCGCCCGAAATACCACAGTTGAAAAAAGTAACAGGCTGATCAGGAAAACGAGTTACATAATACAACATAATGTTATGGTAAAACTCGCCATTGCTAGTGATACTGTTGCCCACAAAACAAACCCTATCACCCTTGTGAAACAGGGTTGATTGGGCAAACAAAACCGCATTAAAACACAAGCAAATAATTAACAATCTAAATTTCATCATATATTCTAATTAAACAATCCAAAGGTCATTTCGGGGTACAACTGCTTTTATTTAATACTATCGTAATAGGCTTTCAAAACATACCAAGCTTTCTTTTTCTCTCCCTTATCAGATAATAATCCCTTCCTGTTCCACCCATCCTGATTGGCAGCATTCATTCTAGTTGGAGATCTGAAATCATATAAAACCCAAGGAGTGATACCACGTAGGAAAGGTACATTTTTAAACATGGCAATATTGTCCTTATACAATTGTTCTTGGTATTCTTCGTTCCATAAACCTGCGGAATCGGCTGTACCATGATTGCCAAACTTGGCTTCACCACCAAACTCTGAGATGATTACTGGTTTTGTGAACTTAGATTCAAACAGCATAGTACCGGGTTTATCTGGCCAAGCTTTGTACCAACCCATATATCTATTTATCCCCACAACATCAAGCACATTGCTCAAGGTGTCTTCCAAAATCGTTTTATTACATTCTGTTTTTACATGGTTAAAAGCAGATGTAACCAATCGGATAGGATCTAAACTTCGGCATGTAGCAGCCATATTAGTCAATACCCTATCTCTATCTGCAGCAGGCGTTGTCTCGTTAGATATGCTCCACATAATGATGCTTGCCCTGTTTTTATCACGCATAATCATTTCCCGAAGCATATTTTCGGCCTTAGCCAAAATAATTGGATTGCCAAATTGAATACCTTGCCATAAAGGAATTTCCTCACAAACCATCAACCCCATTTCATCAGCCATCTTCAATAAATATTCGCTTTGCGGATAATGAGTAGTTCTGATAAAGTTGCAACCTAAGTCTTTAGCGGCTTGTATCAACTGCCTTGAATCAGCCTCCGAAGTTGCTCTTTTTTTGTCCTTAGAAATCTCTTCGTGAAAGTTAATCCCTTTCAAAAAGACTGCTTTCCCATTTAATAAAATATCAAATCCCTTCACTTCTATACTCCTGAACGCAATCTTTTCCTTCACCGTTTCTTCATCCGTAGAAAGAATTACATCGTATAATTTAGGGTTTGAAGGAGACCAAAGTTGTAGATTAGCAGTAATAGAAGTTTTAGCATATCCATTAACATCTGTTTCAAGCTGTTGCTTAATACTGGCTGCAGGAATGGCAATGGTGACCTTTTTGGTTTTAATCAATCCATCCACTTTAACCCATGCTTCAATTTCGGAAGTAGACCCTTTTTTCAACTGTATAAAATAGTCTTCTATAAATGCTGATGGCGTTTCTATCAAACTCACATCTCTGGTTATGCCACCATAGTTCCACCAATCGTAGTTCATGGCAGGAATATATTCTTCCTTTCTTTGGGCATTTACCCTAACAATTAGTTTATTAGTTCCTTCCTTTAATACGTCGGTTACCTCAAATTGAAAAGGGGTAAATCCACCTTCATGGCTACCTAATTTTTTTCCATTCAGGTATACTTCGGCTAAATAATTTACCGCACCGAAATAAATAAAGCTCCGTTTTCCTTCTTTTTTAGTAGCCGTAAACTCCCTTTTATACCAAACACTTCCTTCATACATGAATAGGCGAGGATCTTGCGAGTTCCAGTCGCCGGGTACTTTTAAGGTTTGTTTATCGAAAGAATATTCAACAAATTCGGTTGGTTTATTAGCTTTTCTGTCTTGATAAATGGCCATTCCTGTTCCTCGGTTATACCAATCTACAATCACTTGCCAATTACCATTCAATGAGGTAAAATTTCTGCCGGCAGGGTTAGACATAAAAGACTGGGCAGATAGATTTGTGGCAATTAATCCTATTAAACATAAAAATAACAACCCAAGCAATTGCAATCTTATAGATTTATTCATAAAATGATGTAAGCTAAATTTAAAAACACATCCGACTATTTACAATGTAATTTGTTTAAATCTTCTAGTCTTAATTGTACGTAAACTGCAAGGTAACTACCGCATCCTTATCTACAGTCGTCCTAATCCATTGGGCAGAAAAGCCATTTTCAAACACATGATAAACATAGCCACCTGCTGGAACTTTAATGGTTTTATACTTATTCCAAGTATCATTACTCAAATAATCTACTTCCAAGGTAACCACTATTTCTTTGTTGCTATGATTGGTAATGTGCACCGTTTTTTGATCATAACCATTCATCAAATAAGGATCTGAGACCTCACCTGCTTTCAATTTTGTGTTATACCAAGGTCCGCCAACACCTTTAGGTTTGCCAAACTTCCATAAGTCGTCTATGTTACCAAACCAAAAGCCCGATTGTGGTTGCCCACTTGAGTTATCTGTCATATCACTCCCCATTACAAACATTCCACGCCAAGAAACGAAGTCTGGTACAATACGTAAATGGGTACAGATTGGGCGAATGCCCATAATGTTCCCATCATAAGTAATACAGGGCATTTCAAAGAATGTACCGTGAATATCCATCAAATAACGCTCAGTTACAGCATCTCTTATTCGCATCCACTCAGTGTTCCAAGCATGGTCGTAAGAATAACTAGACTTAGGTAAACGGTAGGTTTTCCAGATTCCTTTTTTATATAACTTCAACAGTACAGAACTCCTATCCCACCCTGTTGCGTACATCGCATTGCCATAATCGTTGCTAGACCAGTTTTTGCCCGCCACTTCTACATAAGGATTCTTGTCAATGATGATCCATGTTTTACCATCCCATTGCGCCAATCTTCCTGCCGAACGTATGCCTTCAAACTCTTGTTCATAGTAGGAATTATTGGCCACAAAAACTTTTCCATCAATGGTAAACCCATTTTTAAAATGAACTTGTGCACTTTTGGGAATGTCTAGTTCTTTTACTAAATCGAATAGTTGAGTACTTTTTAAAGTATAAACATTTGTTTCAAAAAGCAATCCTTCCATCGTTAAAAAATAAACCATAGAATCTGACCTAGATAAATGTTGCATGGTGGCACACAAACGATAGTTTTTCAAGTCTTCAATGATCTTCACATTTCCAGAAGTATCTATTACGTAAGGCCCAATAAAAGCCTGATTAGATTTGTTGTGAATGAACCGATTGGCATACGTACCAGTGTGGCTCAAGGGATGTCGGCGGCTAGTCATGTCTTCACTTATTTCATATAATCCAACGCCCGAACCATGAATATGTGCCACATAACCTACAGCCCACAACTTATTTGCCCATGGCAATAAAGCACCTATACCAGCTTCTGATCTATTTAAATGATCACTAACCACCGCCATTTGGGGAAATACCCCATCTATTTCTATTGGCTTTTGTTGGGCAAAACTCTGTGTGATAATAAAAGAAACTAGTAAAATGATTACCTCCCATTTATGCATAATATTATTCTTTTTAAGATAAGCTAACGGTAATTAGTTTTCAAACCCTTATTTTAGGACTTCAAACCTAGCTTGTAGACCATCGTCTTCCGACGACTTTGCTACCCAAACCTTAAACCAACCAGGTTCTGTAACATATTTCATCTCTTTGTTATAAATACCCATATCGGTTAATCTTAACTTAAAACACACCTTTTGGGTCTCACCAGATTTTAGATGTATCCGTTCAAAACCTCGCAGCACTTTTTCGTAAGTAGTTACCGAACTTACCTCATCGTTTACATATAACTGAACCACCTCATCACCATCTCTTTTTCCTGTATTAGTAATATCGGCTGTGATTAGAATACTGTCAGAAGCAGTGATTTTGTTGGATGACAATTGAATATTACTATATCGAAAAGTAGTGTAACTCAAACCAAAGCCAAAAGGATACAAAGCGCCATTTACGCTGGTTTTGCCATAACCATTATTTCCACTGGAAGGCTGCATTGCATGACTTCCGGGCTTGAATGGAAAATTAAACTCTATTTGCCCCACTGTTTTTGGGAAGGTTATAGGTAGTTTACCACCTGGGTTATAGTCCCCAAAAATGGTTTCAGCCACCGCTTGCCCCACCGAGGCATTGCCAAACCAAGTTTCTAAAATGCCATCCACTTGTTGGTTTGCCCAATTGATAGTGAGCGGTTGACCGTTTACCAATACTAGCAAAACAGGTTTACCAGTGGCCTTTAAAGCTTCTAACAATTGCTCTTGCCTGCCCGGAAGATCTAGACCTGTTCTGCTGAGGCTTTCACCCGTGGTTTTCTCGTCCTCGCCCAAAACAGCAATTACAACATCGACATTCTTTGCAGCCATTACCGCTGAATCGATACTTGCATGTTCTGCATCAGTAAGGGAAGTAGGAATAATTTCAGACTCTGGCCAAGTAGCATCTACCACGTTACAGCCTTTTAAATAATTAATAGACACCTTATTAGCTGTATAATTTTTTATTCCTTGATATATAGACGTTACATTTATACCAGTAGGCCCATATCGGCTAATAGTGTATCGGGTTGCATTTGCCAATGGCCCTGTTACCAATATTTTTTTTGTTTTGTTAATATCCAAAGGAAGAAAATTATTATTATTTTTTAATAATACCAAAGATTCTTTTTCGGTCTTCAACACCCAATCTTGATGATGCTCAAAACCAACCACATTATTTGCAGCTTTAGGATTAGCAACAAAAGGATGATCGAATAACCCAAGTTTAAACTTTACCCTAAGCACATCGGCCACACGCTGGTTTAATATTTTTTCTGGAATAGAACCTTCTTTTACTAATTCTCGCAACGGTAAAATAAAATCGGAAGGTGAAGTAAATTGAGTACGCACATTTAAACCAGCTTCTATTACTTGTCGTACTGCATCTTTTATAGAGTTTGCCACATGGTGCTTGGTAAACAAAAACTCAACAGCTTCGCTATCAGAAACAACATAACCTGTAAAGCCAAATTGCTGGCGGAGTAATTCGGTTAAAAAATAATAACTACCTATTACAGGTATGCCGTCCCAATCATTATAGCTAGCCATTACCCCTAATGGATGAGTAGCTTTTATTACTTTTTCGAAAGGGTAAAGAAATATATCGTGCAATTCCCTAGGAGCAACATGTGGATCTGTTCTAGCATTACCATCTCGTCCACCTTTGGGAACGCTGTATACTGCAAAGTGTTTTAAGGTCGATGCAATGCCTTGTTCTTGCATACCTAACACCATTTGTATACCTAGTTCACTCACTAAAAAAGGGTCTTCACTATAACACTCCACTACCCTACCCCATCTTTGGTCACGTGCAACATCTAACAATGGAGTATACACATTTGTATAGCCCAAAGCCCTAGCCTCGATGCCTTCAATCTTGCCAGCCTCGTGTACAAAATTTCTATCCCAAGTACTACCAATAGCAATAGGTGCAGGTAGTGGAGTGGCTTTATCATGGTTTAACCCGTGAATACCTTCATTTGTAAAATCTACAGGAATACCCATCCTTGTTTCCTCAATGAACCATTTTTGAATTGTATTTATGAATTCAGCATGGTTACTAAAGGGATAGGTAAAAGAGTCACTTATAAATTTTCCATTTCCAATACCATTTAATTGTTCGTCTATATTGGCAATACCATCCTTCCAAATCTCATTTTTCCAGTTAGGTGTCGGTAATGGGTCTTTAAGTACCCTTCGGTAACCATATAAAGTAGCACATTGGTTTGTTTTTTCATCAATGGTCATTTGCAAAAGCAAATCGAATATTCTATTTTGGATGGGTTCTTTTGGATTTTCGAACACATCCATTTTGCCGTTTTTATTAAAATCAATCCAACCATTATAATAGATAGAACCATTTGTTTGTGCATAGGCAACTTGCAGCAGTAGTGCTGTAAATAGAGATAAAAAAAAAGACTTATTCAATTGAGAAAATTTAATGGCCGAGGTAAATAACAACTTATCATATTAAAATTAAAAATACCGTACCTGAACTAAATCGGGTACAGTATTTTAATTTTCTACAATTGTAGTGTTAAATGACTGTTTTAGACATGCATTTTGCTTTTTTAGTAACATAACTTATTCCTGAAGCTAGTAATATTAAACTCATTTCCCCATCAAAGGGCACTTCTGGACTACCATCACCACCGGTTGAAGAAGAAATTCCAGGAGTAGCACCTGGTACACTAGCTGGTGTTTGTGCTTGGGTAGTAGTATTGCCGACTATTAAACTTAAAAACAATACCACCACTGCTACTTTTACCCTTTTTAATAAATTTTGCATGCTATAAATATTAATTATTTTTAATTCTGTTAAAATAGATAGTTGATGCATACATGGTATCATCAACTATCTATGTAGTATTTACTTTTTACTGTGCTTCCACGTTTGATTGATAAACTTGTTTACCTTCTTCATTTGCAATGGTTACATTGTACATACCTTTTACTAAAACACCTGTAGCAATTGCATTTACAGTTGTACCACCATTGTGATTAATCAATGTAGAAACTACCTTCTGACCAATAAAATTGGTAATAGACACCTTATATTTACCCTTAAGCATATTAGCAAAGGACACATTAATCGTTTTACCAATAAAAGGATTAGGGTAAACTGCAATAGTATTTAGTGATAAGTTGTTAATGGTTAGTTTAACAACATTACTATAAGTTTCACTACCATCCACATCTGTTGCTTTTATGCGATAGTAAACCGTACCTAAAGCGCTATTATCAGTATAGCTATTTGCAGTAGTTGTAACAATTGTAGTAAAGCTTACACCATCAATCGATTTTTCAACAACATAACTAGTAGTTTTAGTAGCCCCAACTGCAGTCCAAATAACATTTACACAAGAATTTAATTGTTTAGTAGTTACTGTAATGTTGCTAATTGGTAACGACGCCGCTTTAAACACAATACTAAACCTGTTTACAAAACTTGCTTTAACTCCTGTATCTACCTTAAAGTTGATTATGTTGTTTGCATCTTTTGATATTAATGTATAAGTTTTTGTAAATGCATCGTACACATAAGTTGTTAAACCATTAGCATTGTAAGAGGAAGCATCAATAGCTAATTGGTAATCTGCGCTTGAAATCATTTCCATTTCAACTGCTACTTTATCATTAACTGTTGGGATATTCCTTCCATCAACACCCAATTTAGTACCCGATTCATTAATATAAATATTATCATTAGAACCAATAAGCTTTTCTCCATCTTCAGTTGCTAATTTATTACTATAATTCTTATTAAAATAAAGCGTAGCCATATCTACTTTTTGATATCCTATTGTGGCGTCAATATTTCTGTTTAAAACAATTGGAAGGATATTTATAGAACCAACACCAAATACACCTTGTTTTTTATCAGTTGGCACTTTATTAGCTTCCTTAAATATTACCGAAGGATTAGTGGTGGTACTTCTTAAGAAAATAGATTGGCCAGATTGAATTTCGGCAAGTGTACCGTTTGAACATCCTGCACTAGTACATGAGATGTATTTACCGGTTGCACCTGTTGTTGGATCTAAATAGTAATAAGTGGAAGATACATCTATAGTACCTCTATTGTTGATATTTGCTATAGTTGTGCCAGAATTATTGTAAACCCCTAACCCTTTTGAGTTAGTAATACCACTATTTATTGCAGTACCATTATCCCATAATACAGGACATATATAAGGGTTAGCAATCATGCTCCAACCATAGCCATTACCCAACAAAGGATTGCCATTTGTTAATCCAATATTATATCCATTTACTTGTGAAACAAAAGCACCACTATTAATATTAGCATTTTGTACCCCCGAAGTGTTATAAACAACATCTCCAGTAACCAAACTACCTGTGGAACGTATACTAGTAGAATTATAGCTTCTTAAGCCCAATACATAACCATAACTCTGTATAGGAGTTTTGTATAAATCGAAACTTCTATCGCCCCTTACCAATATTCTATACGTTTGAAAAGGACTTAACAATGAAGATTTTGTATTGGTTATATTAACAAATGGACTAACCGTTAAAGCAGCATTATACCCATTATTGTACATATACACTGAAGGAACTGAGTTTTTAGATACATCTAAACCTGTAGTAGCATCAATTATGTTTTGTAATTGTGTTGAACCAGAAGTATTAGGTGTAGAACCCGTAATAAACATACCATATCCTGCATTATTGTAACTACCATTTTCTTGCCAGTTGGTGAAGATGCTACCATTACTCATAGCTGCAGGGTTTTGTGCATAAGTAGTACCATTATATACACCTGTAGCTAAATCGCGATAAGCTCGATAACCAGCAGGTATAAAACGTTCAACAGTTATAGTCCCTGAAATTTTACAAGTTGAACAAACTTGTCCTATCACGGCTGAATTATCAATACTAGTAGACTTTAATACTACTGTTGCTCCAGAAGGAATAGTTAGTGTACCACTTGTAACAGCAACAACACCTGTTACAGTTTGAGTACCACTGAGGGTAACACCATTACTATTAGACACAGTAATATTGGGGAAAGTACCTACTCCCGAAACAGTTTGAGAGCCAGTTGTACTATTTAAAACAATAGTACCTGAGCCGCTAATTGTTCCATTATTTATTATTGTTGCTCCACTAACCGGTAATGTTGTTGAAAGCGTTGCAGATGCTCCAGCGTTAATGGTAAGCTTTGTAACCCCAGGTAAACTAGACAAATCAACTTTACCAGAACTAATTGTAGCAGATTGAGTTGCATCAGGTGCTCCATTTGTCCAACCTGTACCAGCCACATAAGTTGTAATATTTGAAGGAGTAACAGAAGAAGAAAATGCGCTTAATAATCCTTCACCAGCATTATTAGTAGCAGATACTTTAAATGAATAACTTGTTCCATTAGTTAATCCATAAGCCCTAATATGGAAAGCAATAGTTGCCGTATTAGTGCTATCATTAACTACATTAATATTTTTAGGATAATTTAAAGCATTAGCAACAGTACTTCCATTTGCATAAGCGTATACTGTATATGAGCTAATTGCAGAAGTACCAATAATACTTGGAGCACTAAAATAAACATCCACATTACCATTATTATCATTTAATGAATCAATAGTTGGTGCACCTGGTGTAGGTATTTGAGCAGAAGTAGCAACAATTGACATAGGTCCAACATTTACTGTATAACCAGTTCCTGAATTAGAACGTCTCCAACCAATGACCCTTATTATTAATGGATTACCAGTAGGTGTTACTGTAAAAGGAGTAGACGGTACAAAAGTTGTAATTGCAGTGCCTGTAGCAGGTATCAATACATCGTAAGTGTTTGTAACCGTTCCGTTAGTTGTACTTGTAGTTCCAGTAGTATTTGCACTAGAAGAATTTAATTGTGTGAAAGTTGAACCACCATCAGTAGAGTAACCAACAGAATACACTGAAGAACCAGAGCTACCACTTGTAGAAACAGGAATTGAAACACTACCCACACTAAGGTTGTAACCTGAAACAGGAGCAATATAAAAATCAACTGAACGGCTTGTTACGGTAGTTGTAGTATTAGGTGTAGTAGTAGATAATAATAGCCCCTTAAAGTCACTAGAAACAGTGGTATAGCTACCATCGGCCGCAGTATAACATTGTACCTGACCAGTAGAATAGCTCACTACATTACCTCCTATTGCATTAGGCGTGGTAGTAATGGTACTATTGAGTATACCAGAACTTGGGACTAATGTAGGCAAATTTGAAGAACCAGATACCCAAGTAGCACTTGCATTACCAATATAAAATGTTTTACCGCTACTAGTAATGGTACTACCAGCTAAAGTATTGGCAACAGTAACTGTTGCACTAGAACCACTTAATGTTGGAATAGTTGCCGTTAACTGTGTTGATGTTTGAGTTAAAACAGTTAACGCAGTATTGCCCCATTTAATTACAGACCCCGTGGTAAAGTTAGTACCATAAACTGTAAGCGTACCGCCACTAGTAGTAGCACCTGCAGGATTAACCAACGATATAGTAGGGGTTGGGTTATTAATAGTAAATGTAATAGTTGAACTTGAACTTTGTGCAGATGCAGAAGTAGTTTGATCAATAGCACCTGTCGTGTAAGTACCAATCTGTACTGTATTTGAACCAGTATTATTACTAGCTAGAATATAAGAAGCAGGAATGGTAACTGTCAACTTTGTACTAGTAGTAGATGTAGGGGTAATCGGATTACCGTTCCAAGTAACATAAGAGGAACCATTAACAAAGTTAGTACCCGTAACATACATACTGAATGAACCTGCATCTGCAGTTATTGACCTAACTGATGTTGTAGATGAAGTGCTTGCTTCAGAAATTGTCGGCGTATAGATAGGACCTGCAATATTTAAAATTATTGCTTGTGTAGTAGGCCTTAAATTACCATTATCAGCAGTAAAGGTTACTGTGCTTGTACCTACAGTGGTTGGTGTACCTGTTACCTTTCCTGTGGATGAATTTATAGTTAATCCAGCAGGCAAACCACTGGCGGAATAAGATACTGTACCAGAGGTAGTAGAAGCCGTAAACTGATATAAAGGTGTTGTAGAATTATACGCTTGATTTTGCGTTCCATTAATAGCACTTGTACTACTTGTTAAAAGAGGAGAAGCATAAACAGCCTGGCTTGTACCAGCAATATTCACATTGGTTAAATTTACAGTACCCGTTTGAGCAGTACTTTTATTAGAATAAACTAGTAATCGAACAGATAAAGTATTACCACTTAAAACATTAATGCCTGTTGAGGGTGTAAATGTGAGGTTAGCCCAATTATTACCTGCCGTATTAACCAAGTTTGAACCAGTAGTTGTAGAAGGTATAACTACAATATTGGTTGCAGAGTTTGTTGAGGTAGGCATCATACTGGTATAGGTAGTCCAATTATCTAATGAGTAAGCCGCAGCATACTGAATAGAACCTGTTGAAGTATTGTTTGATATGGGTATTACAATATTTTTGGCAACAAAATCAAAATTTGTATTTGGTGCTACATCAAACTGAACGTACCTAGAAACTACTGTAGGAGTGGCAGAACTTAAATAGGAATTAAATCCATTAAATGTTGCAGGATTATTTGCCGTTGTAAAGCTTGGTGTACCATTCAACGCCTCAGCAGGCCAAGTGGCAGAAGCTGATGTACCAGAACCTGAAGGACTAAAGTTTAATCCAGTTCCTGCAACAAAATTTGCATTTGTAATACCTGTCAAATTACTTGAACCAGAAGTAAAGGTAGTGGCAGTACCAATATTTGAGCCTATTACAGGGTTACCATTGGTAGTAAATGCCCAACTAGCACCAGCTGCATAAATGGTAAATGTTTGGTTTGAAGTTGTAACAGCAGTTGTAACATCGGCAAAGGTATTAGTGATGCCCACAGATACAGTACCCGCAGTAGCTATACTTGTATTAGGAACAGTTGCACTTAAATAGGCAGCATAAGATGTTCCACTAATAGTAGTAGCTGCTACAAAAGTTGTTACAAGCGTAGTACCAGCCCAAGTAATTTTAGAAATACTTGATAAGTTAGTTCCCCTTACTATGATGGTGAAAGACGCACCACCCGCTACCGCAGCTGAAGGAGAAATTGCTGTAATAGTAGGAATTAGTGCTGTAAGAGTATATGATTTATTTGTAGTAGAGGGGGCGCTTATTGATGCAGGTGTTGTTGCACCTGTATTTGAACCTGCATTAGTAACGCTAATGGTAGCGGCACTATTAGAAACTGAATTCCCTAACAAACTTGAAGGCACAAGAGCAGTTAACTGTGAAGCATTTACAAAAGTTGTAGTTAATGCTGTGGACCCCCAATTTACAGTAGAGAACCCATTAACGAAGTTTGTTCCACTTACTGTGAGCGTAATACTTCCTGAAGTAATTGTATCTACCTTAGAAGTTGCCGGAGAGATACTAGCTACAGTCGGGACATCCAATACATTTAAGGTGAGTGTAGGGCAAGCAGTACAACTTAAATTTGTTGTTGTATTAGTAGCAGTTAGTGGTATTGAGTAATTGCCAGCAGTACCAGCACCTAATGTGCCTGATATAACAGCACCTGATAAAGCTAAACTACTAGATAAACTATTAGTAGTGGGAATTGAGGCGGTAAAAGAGTTAGCACCACCAGAAGCAGTAATTGTATAATTGAAAGTACCACCCACCAAAGCTGTTGCAGTTGTAGAACTGGTAACAGTAGGATTATTATTAATTGTATATACTAATGTAGCTGAAGCTGTACCTGCAATATTTGAGGCTACAATACTCACTGTGTATGGACTACCAGCGGAACTAGAAGGAGTACCAGTAATTTGCCCTGCAGAATAAACACCATTTGTGACTGTTCCAGAAGTAGCAATAGACAGGCCTGGAGGCAAACCAGTAGTAGAGCTAAAGCTCGCAATATTGCTACCGCTTATGCTATAAGTAGAAGCAGTATTATTATATGTTGCAGAGGTTGCAGTTAATGTAGGTGCACCTGTAATTACAGGAAAGGGATAAACAGCTCCATTAGCCCCAACAAAAAATGTATTTAATGTAGTATTAGCTGGTAGCGTGTATGAGTTAAAAGTTGCACTATTGCCAGAATAACTTGAAGCAGTTGCCAAATTTGTGGTCATTGAGGCATAACCAGTTTTGCCAGTAGTTAAAACTCCTAATTGAGAAGTAGAACTGATGCCCGTTGTAGAAGTTGAAGTAAAAGTAATATCAGATTGAGTACCGGATACTGTGGAAGTAATACTCCATTGGAAAGGCGCACAACTACTACTAGTTACAACATTAGAGGTTGTTAAAGCAGTAACACCAACAGTATAGCTAGTTGAATTGTTTGTATTTGAAAAAGATACAGGCAAATAGGTATTATAAGTACCAATAGGTACAATAGTAGCTGAAGAAGTAGTTGAGGGGGATGTTATTGTAGCATAACCAGTACCTGCTGTTCCACTTACACCACTAGCAAGAAAAGAAGCACTAGTTGCAGCTGGGAAAGTAGCAGCAGTAACAGTTTGTCCATTCAAATAGACAATACCTTTTGTAAGTTTTGCTGAACTTGCCAAATACATACTATTGTAAAGAGTAATTGGTGAAGTAGTAGTTCCTGAAACCATTTGTAAGTTTAATGCATTGGTAGCACTTGAAGTATTGGTGGTGTTTTGATCCATGAAAATGGTGTTGGCTGTACCAGAGCCATTTATAATCAAAGCACTATTCCCGCCTCCTCTTAATAAATTATATGGACTTGAAATTGGTGTAGCCAAATAATAGTTTGTGGTAGTTAAAGATTTACCATTTAAATCTAGTAAACTTCCAGCAGTTGAAGTATTCCCGTTTTTAAATTTACATGGAAGATTAGTAGTACCCCCTAGTTGAACATAATTGTACATTTGAAAGCCGCCAGTAAAAGTTGAAGCGCTAAAGTCTGCATAAAATATTTGAGGAGCTGAACCTGTTCCAATTGTTGCAACACCAGTAGTACCATTTATATTCCCTGATGTACCCAAAGCTGCTGAACCATTAAAAAGGAAGGTACCACTACCAGAAATAGTACCAGTAGCTTGAGTTGTTGTGCCATCAGCAGAACCAGCAAAATTACCATTTATATAAAGTGTTCCAGAATTGGCTATTGTGCCACCTGTCATTACCAAATTTGCTGGGTTATTAATAGTGACAGTTGCAGCAGACAAAGCAGTAGATGGAGTAGCAGAAACTACAAAATGTGTTGCATCGGTGATACTACTAATTGTTGTATTCGCAGGAAATGCACCAGTACCAGAAGTAACAGTAACTGATTGGCCAGTTGCTAGACCAGTTGTACTCGCACATGTAATAGTAGTAACATTAGTGGTTGCACTACTACTACAAGTAGTTACCGTAGGTGCACCACCATTTCCACCAATATATAGTTTCTGGCTAGTAGCAATAGAAATGCTACCAGAACTAATTACAATACCACCCACTGTACTACTTGTTCCTGAAACAGTTAAAGTTCCTGTTCCAACAATATTAATTATATCAGTAAAGGATAGAGTCGGACTTGATACTGATGTACCTGTGGCAGAAATGTCACTAGTTGTGTATAATGTCCCTGTAACTGCCTGTGCGTTGAGAGTAACATTTGAATTACCAACCCAATAATTTGTAGCATTAGCTACATTAACTATCGCCAATATTAAAAACAAGGCAAGCAAACTGCGTAACTTACGGGCAGTTCCGTTTTTTTGAAGCATAGATTTCATGTTGAGCATTTTAAATGAACTATAGTTTAAAAATTGAGAAAATGAAAAAAAATATTTATTTATTGACAATAATCGATCATGAGTATAACAGCAACTTATAACTATACAATCGTATTCTAATGATGGAGTACACGATAAAAAAAAAAGTTTTAATTCTTACCTATTCCCACATCACTCCTCACCCCTACCCACTAATCTGGCCTAAACAACAACAATTGATTCAACTTTGGTGGATCGGTATTGTTAGTAAGTTCTAGACGAAGCCATTGCGTAGTTACTTGCTTAAACATTTCTGTATAACCTGTTCCATTGGTTACGCCACTAGATATTTTCTTCCAATCATTTCCTTCTTTATAACATAGCACATATTGTTGTTTTTTATTTTCCCACAAACGCCAAGGTTCGGCAAGCATTATACCTGCAACCGCTTGTGATTTTCCTAAATTCAATTCAATAGTAGTTTCCTTTTGGTCTTTAGCTGCGGAATAATAATCTTTAGGATTGTTACTAAATATTTTATTTACCCCATGTGCGGTATCTAATTCTGATGAAGCTTTAGCAGTTGCCTTATCTGTAAGTTTAGGTAACACAATGGGTTCTCCCTTAAAATCTACTACTATTACAGAAGCAATTTTATCTGGCGCAATCTTAGGAACTGTAACTACTACCTTGCTTCCTACATGTTTAGTGGGTAAAATATTAGTAGTATCTTCTAGTAAATAAGCCTTGGTAACTTTATTAGCAAATGGAATATTCAATTGCTCATTCTTTGGCCAATCAAATACATGGATAAATACTTTTTGCCCTTTGCGGGTAGCCCTACCCCACGATAAATAATCGAACGGGTTGGTAGTAGTTCCATAAATAGCCTCCCCATTAATATGTAGCCAATCGCCCATTTCTTTCAATGTATTTACACAAACGGGTGGAATTATTCCTTCCGCAGTAGGACCAACATTTAAAAGGAAATTGCCCCCCTTACTCACAATATCTATCAATTTATGGAGCAATTCCTTTGTGGGTTTCCAATTATCGTCGTAAGCATTATAGCCCCAATGGTCATTTACAGTCATACATACCTCCCAGTTTCTACCTGGATATCCAGCAGCAGGAATAAATTGTTCAGGTGTTTCCAGGTCGCCCCTTATACCCCCACCCAAACGGTTGTTGGTTATCAAGTTGGGGTGCTCTTTAGTAATCGCATCTAGTTTGTTTGCAAGTTCTGGCGTCATATCCTTAGGCGTATCCCACCAAAGAACTGCTACGTCACCATAATTAGTCAGTAATTCTTTAACCTGTGGTGCTGCAATACTATCTATATAGGCATCCATAGAACCATCTTGTGCAGCTTTATCCCAATGCCACTTGTTAGGTGCTCCTCCTTTATGCCCCCAATCCTGCGCTTGCGAATAATAAAATCCTAGTTTCATCCCATATTTCCTACAGGCTTCTGCCAGTTCCTTTAGGGGATCGCGTTTAAAGGGGGTAGCATCATAAATATTGTAATTGCTGGTGGCCGATTTAAACATCGCAAAACCATCGTGGTGTTTAGCTGTAATTACTATGTATTTCTGTCCTGCGGCTTTGGCAGTAAGCACCCATTGCTCGGCATTAAATTTTACTGGATTAAAGTGCGCTGCATATTTTTTATATTCAGCCAATGGAATTTCACAACGGTTCATTATCCATTCCCCTTGAGTAATGTCTTCCTTATATTTTCCATCAGGGAGGTTAAAAAAAAATTTCCCTGCAGGAACAGAATAAATGCCCCAATGAATAAACAAACCAAAACGAGCGTCTTTCCACCAATCCATCTTGTTATTGGTAGTAGTAGTTGTTGCGTTCTGGGCATACGGTATTGTAGTAATAACAATAGCAAGTAGTGAACAGAGGGTACTTTTTAAAGTATAATTCATATTAGCGTCAGCGTATTAATTACATAATACAATCAAGAAGGTTACATGGAGTATATCAATTAAAAATATATTTTCCATGAACAAGTAGTTCTATTGAATTCAGTTTGTTGAGCATAACAATTTGTTTCGCGTAGAAGACTCAAAGGAGTACAAAGAAAAAGAAGTAGAAAGGAAAGATGAAAGTGTATGAATATTTAGGTAAGGCTAAATTAATGCTTGATGGATAAAATAAAAAAAAGGGCGTTGTACTCTACAAACCACTCTCAATTGTATAGAGAAAAGGTTGGTATACAAACAAAATTAACTAGCCAATTATTTGTTTAATTAATTTAAAAAGAAATTATGAAAAAAATGTTTACACTGCTAGCTTTTGCCTCTTGCGCATTTGCGGCAAAAGCACAAAGCACTTTAACTCCAGGCAACATTGTTATGTATGTAGTAGGTAATGGGGTTGATACCCTTAGTAGTTCTGCTTATCCTGTAAGTTTGGTAGAGCGTAAAGTTAGTTTGCAAGAGTTACTTTTAGGCAAGGCTCCTATTGTACAAACAATTGCAGTACCATCAGTTCTTGGCAACACAACAGGCAATAACACTGTTTTGACTGCACAAGGAACCGGAACTTACGAAGGACAAATTAATTTATCATCTAATGGAAAGTATTTAGTATTTGGAGGATATGGATTGGATCTGACAAGTGGGGTAAATACAGGATTAAATAAAATTTCAATTACCTCTACCAAGTCGGGGGCGGCTCAATCTAATGGATTGCCTGCAATTCCTAGAGTAATTGGAACCCTAGATGCTAATGGCGATATTAATACTACTACAGCTTGCTCTAATTTATACTCAGGTTTTGCCATCCGTTCGGTTGTTGCACCATTGGATAGTGTATTTTTTATTAATGGCTCTACAACTGGTATACAAAGAGCAATTTTAGGTTCTAACACTTCTAGTTCTTTATCTTCTTATTCAGCAACCAATAAGATGCAGGCACCTAAGATAGACGCTTTAGAAATAATTGATGGGCAGTTGTATGCTTCTGCAAAAGACTATATAGGTTCACCAGCTAATATAGCTGTAAGAATTGCTACAGTAGGCAAAGTAAATGATACTACAAAGAATGAAACGCTTAGCCTATTGTCAGGAATTGATACCACTTTTCCTAGTTCGAGTACTAATAAAAGTTATCCTTGGCAGTTTGTCATTTTTAATGTAACAGGTGGAAAAGTAATGTATATAGCTGACAATACTACCAACACAACGGTAGTTGAAAGGGGTATACAAAAATATTCTTTAGTAAATGGAACTTGGGTTTTTAATGGGCAGATTCATGCAGATGGCATTATCGACCTTACTGGTAAAAACATTGGCAATAATGTACTGTTGTTTGGTACAAATGCTAAGAAACTTTTTGGCACGCTTGACAATACTGGCTTCAATCTTCCTCCTGCCGATACGCTTGCTAGGGTTTTGGATACAGCAATTAAAAACTATGCATTTAGAGGTGTTGCTTTTGCGCCTGGTACAACTACGATTACTGGTTTGCCCGTTAGTTTAAAATCATCTTTAACTGCTTCTATAGTTAATGGAAAAGCAATGCTTACATGGGCAACCGCTTCTGAAATTGCTACAAAAGGATTTACTATTGAAAAAAGTAATGATGGTGAACATTTCAACGTAGTGGGAAATATTTCAGCTAATAACAAAGCATCTAACTACACTTTTACGGATGCTTCTGTTGGTACTATTCAATATTATCGCTTAAAAATTGAGAATAAGGATGGTAGTTACAGCTACAGTTTAATAGTAGCTTTAAATAATAAATTAGCTATCAATTTGATTGTATATCCCAACCCTATTTCTAGTACTGCTACTATTGCTCACTCACAAGCAACTGCTGGTTCTACCATTAAAATTTCTTCTATTGATGGAAAAACAATAGCTGTGTACACTGTTCAAACTGGTGCTACACAAACAAGTGTTGATGCTAGCCGTTTGGCAAAAGGAAGTTATATTGTTTCATTTGAGAATAATGGGTCGAAGGCTACTGCTCTGTTAGTAAAATAAGGAATCTGCGGCTTAAGTACTAAGTTTTAAGTAAAAAGAATTAGGTAAAAAGCCCTTGAAGCAAATAAATGCTTCAAGGGCTTTTTATTGCTCTTGATAGTAGGCGACTTGTTACGTTAAATGTCTTAAAAGAGACTGATGTTCTTTGTCAAAACTTGAGTTATACCACCTTTAATGCTAAGAACACTCGTTTTAAAGCTATTAGTAAACGTTTGTCTATTACTAATACTTGTTTGGCTTTAACCAGTACTCTTTTTACTTTTACTTGTACTATTTTCATTGAAACTAGTACTTCTGTTACTGAAACCAGTACTCCTGCCACTTTAGCATGTTTTCGGCTAAATAGGTTGATGCCTCCTTATTACGAAATGAAGCTTCCTTTCGCTTTTCTTATAACTCCATTTACTCCGACAAAGCTTGACTTTACTTAGACCATGCCTTGTTTCACTAAAAGCAGGCCTAGCTTTACTCAAACCAAGCCTCGTTGAAGCAAAATGAGGCCCTCCTACTTTAACGAGTTTTCGGCTTAATATACCGTGTAGTAGTGGTTAATGATTAGCAGTTATACCAATTTACTAAATAAAGAGCCGTCCATGCCTATATATAATAGTAAAGAATTAATATTGATTAGTCGGTTATTTATAATACAATTTGGTATTAGTGGTAAGTTATCACCCTTTAGATTTTAGTGTAAAAGATTAATAACTTACTAGATGAAATTCTTTTTTAACAACAAAATACTAATAACTAACACTTATTGTTTCACAATCTTATAACTCCTCCCCTTTTCAGTACTAAATGATACTACAAATCCAATATTTGATTTTTTAGATTTAACCCCCACTCCTTCTACAACAATTGCTTGACTAGTACGAATAGTACACAAACCACCATTCCTAGATAAAATAGTAGCAGAAACAAGCTTATTAAATGCCCAACTGATACTTACAACAAAATTTCCTCTACCAACAATGCCATCAATGCTACCTGTTTGCCAAGCTAAAGGCAAAGCGGGCAATAAGAAAAGCTCGTTGTTTTGGCTTTGTAACAACATTTCGGTTATACCTGCTGTACCCGCAAAGTTGCCATCTATCTGAAACGGTGGGTGTGCATCAAATAAGTTATCATAAGCCCCACTACCACCAAATTCGGCACGGTGTAAAAGATTTCTAAACAGCAAATGTGCATGATTTCCATCCAACAATCTTGCCCACATATTCACTTTCCAAGCAAGACTCCAACCTGTACCTGCATCCCCTCTTAATTCTAAGGTTCTTTTAGCAGCAGCAGTAAGTTGGGGGGTAGTAAAAGGCGATATTTCGTGTGCAGGATGCAAAGCATAGAGATGTGATGTATGGCGATGGTGTGGATCAACATCATCAAAATCTTTATACCATTCCATTAAATTCCCCCTTCTACCAATCTGAAATGGAAAAAGCTTAGATAGCGATTGTTGCAATGAATCGCTAAAAGCAGCATCAATTCCCAACACCTTTTCTGCATCAATCGTATTATGAAAAAGGTCGCGAATTATGCCCATATCCATTGTGGAGGAAATAGAGAGTCCTGACTTCTTACCATTATCTAGAAAAACATTTTCGGGGGAAGTTGAAGGACTCGTAACTAGGTGACCATTACTATCTTTTATTAACCAAGCCAATGTAAACCGGGCAGCATCCTTAAGAATGGGATAGTATTCTTTTAAAAATTCTTTATCTCCAGTATAAAGGTAATGCTCCCATATATGCCTGCTCAACCAATTGCCACCCATCTCCCAGTTAGCCCAACGTGGGTCGCCTACTTTATTACCTACCGCATTAGAAAGCGCCCATATATCAGAATTATGATGTAATACAAAGCCATCAATATTATAATAACTTTTGGCAGTTCTAATACCCGAAACATGCATTTCTTTTAATAAGCTAAAAAATGGTTTAGTTAGCTCGGTAAGGTTGGTACATTCTGCATGCCAATAATTCATCTGTAGGTTAATGTTAGTGGTATAACCGCTACTCCAAGGGGGATATAATTCTTTATTCCAAATACCTTGTAGGTTGGCGGGCACATTGGGTGTTCTAGAACTTGCAATTAACAAATACCTACCATATTGGTAATACAAAGCCTCTAGCCCCACATCATTCCCTCCATTAGAATAAGCCTCAATACGGGTATCGGTAGGAAGATTTTCCACACTATCACTATTACCTAAATTGATAGATACACGATTAAAAAAATGGTGATAATCTGCCAAGTGCGCTTGCCTAATACGAGCAAAGCCAGTAGCTACCGCATTATCTAAATAATTAGTTGCCAATTGATGCTCATCTATTCCTTCACTATCAGGGCATTTATCGTACCCATTAAAACTAGTAGCCTCGGTAAGGTAAAGGGTAACCTCGGTAGCATTATTAATAGTAATACCACTTGTATCTGCATTTGAGGTGCCACCGTTTTGGGTAGATTTTACCAACAATTGAAAGCGCATCCCATTGCAACCACTCGAATCAAACAAATAGCTCTTGCCCTTTCCAGAAGGCGCCTTGCCCTTAAGGGAAATAAGATTTTCTGAATAATAAACAGACCTCTTGAGCGAGCTATTTGCCCTAATATGCAGCGTAAGTTGATTGGCTTTACTTGCCGAAAGCCTAACAATAATGCAATGATTGGGTTGTGCAGCAAATACCTCTCTTGTGTAAGTAACCCCATCAATAGTAAATTTTGTAGTAGCAATGGCATCAGCAATATTAAGGTCACGATAGTAATGGGTAGAATCTATTTTGGGCAAAGCTTGCTTAATAATTAAATCACCAAGCGGTAAATAAGAAGCCGAAGGTGGCCCTTGTAATTTCTTTGCAAAATAGAGTGCGGTATCATAATCGATAGCTACTAAAGCAGCCCTAAGTGGTTGAAGATTGCTGTAAGTAGTGGTATCGCTATTTGGTTTAAGTGGCCCCCCCGTCCATAAAGACGCATCATTAAGCTGAATTATTTCTTTATCAATACCGCCAAAAACCATTCCACCAAAAGTACCATTACCAATAGGCAAAGCCTGTGTCCACTTGGCGGCAGGTTGTTTGTACCAAAGTTTTAAGTTTGATTGGGCCGAAATAAATGTAACTACACCTAGACAATTGATTAATAAAAAAGTGTTTTTCTTCATAATAGTAGGGAGTATTAAGATTTGAGTAAGGTGTAATGAAAATTGAGATTTATTTCTTTTTCTTCTCGTTCAAAGCTTCTTTAATGGAGTTAGCAACAGCCTCAGCCATTAATGAAATTCCTTTACTGTTGAAATGTACACCATCTACGTAATAACTTTTAAACAACGCATCTTTCTCTATAGCAGATTCTACATCGCATATTTTAATATCATTTGCTAGCATAATAGAATCAGCAATATAATTTACACCCAGAGTTTTATTCTTTCCTGTCTCCTTATCATACACAGGCGTTGTTCTAACCCAAATTAGCTTTGCATTAGTTGCCTTTAGTCTATCTACTACCTTTTGCAGATTTACAATATAGGTGGCTAATGAATTCTTTGAGTCGTGGATTCCAAAATTGAAGGTTATAATATCCCATTTTTTTTTGCCAAGCCAACTATCCAAGTTTTTCACCCCAGATGTAGCAGGCCCACAATTGGCAGGTGCACGATGCACGTTTGCCAACCCCATTAATCTTTTACGTGTAGAGTCGGTATAACTACGCGAGATGGAATCGCCTATTAAAAGAATACGAGCTAATGAAATATTATCTCCTACAAAACCCCAATCACCTGGCGCTGTTAACGAATATTTCCCTTTGTTACGGTCTCTTACATAATGAGGGAAATAAAAAGAACCGAGGTGCTGCTGTAATAACATTTCCCACTCAAATTGGTCTTCGGGTAAACTAGCAACCCAAGATTTATACTTGTCGATTTCCCATTCTTTAAGTCCATTCCAAACATCCTCTTTTGCGGTTAAATTAGTAAGGGGCAGCTTTAGATTTAGGTTAGTTATTTCAAAACCAATTGTTTTAATCAATGAAGTCTCTGTAGCTGTATAGTCATCATAAGTAAGTTCAGCATCTGTCCAATTAGTCATATTTATAGAATCAGTACCATACATGGCTTGCACTTGCTTTTTATCAAAGTCAACCCCAATACTAATCAGGTAGTTATGCCTTGGCTTAGTGGGTATCCTAAATTGTTTGCCTCCAGCGTATAACCCCATGGTACCATCTGGATTTATAGAAAGCGTTACGACTTTGCTTCCAGCTAAACTTGTTAGATAAAACCAACGAATTGAATCCTTTTTAGGCGGAGTTTTTACCCTAAAACTTATAGAAAGGAAACCTTCTTTTACTGTTCTATCTAAGAAAATTCTTACTGTTTGCGCATTACCTGCTATAGTTAGTACCAGTAAAAAGATTATTAAGTTCAATCGTTTATACATAAGGCTCTTATCTAAAAATCAAGGTTGATTAAACTTGAAGAATTAAAAA
>Ga0007836_1000073_pt1 | contig 24349 bp, 6 predicted proteins | sample CryBogCBE23Oct07_FD_71205 | JGI IMG/M metagenome (GOLD analysis project Ga0007836, IMG submission 71205) | Freshwater microbial communities from Crystal Bog, Wisconsin, USA - CBE23Oct07 | ecosystem: Environmental > Aquatic > Freshwater > Lake | place: Crystal Bog, Wisconsin, USA | collected...
CCTCCTTTTATATTATTAATCCTCGAATCAATATACTTCCATTCTTCATCCGCAATGTTCCAAAGCTTACACAATTGCTTATCTGTATAAATTCCTTTGTAACTACCTAAATCTGGTATAAAGCCAAATGTCTTTTTTGTAACGTGTTGGGAAATAACAAATTGTAGCAATAAAAACCGAACAACTTTTGTGAATATATAAGACTTATAAGACAAGACTTCTTCTTCTGTTTCGAATGCGCCAGCTATAATAAAAGACTCTGTACAACACTCTCCAGGTTTAGCAATCTTAGTATTGCCGTCATAGTAAAAGCCTACGGGTTTTGTAAAATCTGTTTGACCTGCAATAGGTGCAGGTGGGACTAGTAACTTCCATTTATCCAAATAGTTTCCACTATCAACTACATCCTTTTCATCTGCATATTTTAATCCTATCTTTTGAATAAACCAACAGGGAATACCCTTGTTTTTGGGTTCGTAATTTGTTGGCAGACCAAACGGCTTTCTCGAAGAAACTCTTACGGCTAAAGTTGGCTTTTCTTTGTTTAAATCTAGTACTCGATTCAAAATTTCAACTGCCTTATTATCTCTGATTAATATTTCAAATTCGTTCAATTTTCTTACAACAGTACTTATTTCTCCATTCATCTTATTGGTGATAGAACAATCGCCTGAATGATGGGCATTCCATAGGAAATAACAAAGCCCCCCTGCAATATCAACATTGGTAAAACAATCATTCGAATTAGGAAAGTCGTACAAAGCAGCTATTCGATTATCGTTCAGCATTGATTCTCGAAAATCATCAAGCCCCTTTCCCCCTGCATACCAGCGGGCGGGCATTATCATTGAACAATAATCTGGTTTTGTTTTTTTTGCAATATCAACAAAGTAGTTATATACTGGCTTTGCACTTACACTGTTACCTCCATCCATTTCTTGATATGGTGGATTGCCTACTATAGCATTAAATTTCATAGCATCATTATTATTTGCTTTCCAATATGTTTTTCCTTGCTTTACTTTATCAATAAAGTTTTTGGGTTTATGGGAAATCTGGTTTACCAAGTCTTCAAAATATCTAGTGTTCACTTTACCTTCTCTAAAACCAACTAAAGTACGCTTAGTGATGCTTTTTGCCATTGGTGTTTTGCAAACCACAAAAATGTTTTCAGCAATTACTTTATTCCAAATTGCTAGTTGTTGTTCTATTGTCGGTATTTGTTTTTCGTCTGGGTATTTTTCCGAAATAATATTCCTGTATATACCATAGGCCATATACAACGGATACAAGCCCGACTTAGAATTTATTTCTAATATCCGTGCATCCTTATTAAAAACTTCCTTGGTAACATTGCCATTATCTACAAATCTTGGTTGTTCGTGCTTTGTTTCAAACTTATCATCAAAAAAAACATAACCACCCAAACAATCGCCAATGTGCATGTTTACTACACGCCAAGGTGTTAACACAGTTTCTTTATCAGGATTCCTGAATGTACTAAAAATAGTGGTTATCCTGTCTATTCGTTCCTCAATTGTCAAACTATCAGCCGCACGAGCCATTGCTCTTATGCGCTTTCCTGCCGCCCTAAACACATCGGGTTCATAGTACTTCTTAAACTTTTTAAATTCAGTTTTAGAAACACCTTTAGGCATAAATTCAGCCCAAGACTTATCATCAACAAGTTCCGCAAAATTGTCAATGGTTAGCTGTGCGTCTTCATCTTTTACGTCAGCCCCATAAATGAGTAAAGGCATCCTAATAGAAATACCCCTAAGTATAGATACAGCACTATCCCTATTTTTCTTCTTCTCCTCTTGTTCTTTCAGTAGTCTTTTCTCCTCTTCGGTTAGTTCCTTTTTAGCTTTACTTTTCTTTGTTGCACCTCCTAATTGCTCATATTCTTCGTCTGTAAACCCTTGGCTATTAATGTCAATATCGCCACTTTTAGGAATGGCTTTGGTACTACCAATGATGCCCTTTAGGTTATCGAAATCAGTCAACGCTACAGCGTCCAACTTCATCAGATGGTCATTGTTGTATAGGTAGTTATCTTCAAAACCATTACTCACCACACGCTCAACATAAACTTTCTTTAGTTGCTCCAACATTCCTTCTACGTTGTAGGAACGCATCCTAGAACCATCCACCGCTATGATTGGGCAAAAGTTTAGGAACTCACCCATAATTTTCCTATCATCATTGGTCGTTTTTCCTACTTTTGAAGAAATCTTAGCAGTTTCAGCAATTACCTTTAGGGTACGGTCTGGGGCAAAATCAAATACAAAACATTCTTCCTTTACCTTACCATTAATGGTTGCAGGAGTTTGAACACGGAATATGGTTTGCATATATGCCGAAGCAGCAGTATTGAACGAACCTGAAAGCATAAAAACGGCTGTCCAAGCTGGTACAGAAACCCCTGTTGTTAGCCTACCACACGATAGCGTAATGGTATAAGTTTCGTGTGGTTTATCTGTGATGGCTTTTTTAACCTGATTGAGTGCTTCGTCATTTGCGGCTTCGTCATCACCATCACCCGCTACATTAACAATTTTAAATTGACCAAAAACGGGGTGACTTTGCAATAAAGCACTCAACGCTTTTGCTTCTTTTACACCCGGAACCATCCAAAGTGAATGCCTAAAATTATCGCGATAGGCTTGTGTGGAATAAGGGTATTTACTTTCTTCATCTTCCTTACAAATCAAATTCAAGAAAGAGCGCACCTCTTTTTCATGAATAAAAATCCCATCTTGTACACGGAAAAACTCACGAAAATTGAAAGCTAATTCTGCGTCAATAAAGTTATTTAATAGCTTCCCAAGGTCATAAGTAAATATGTTTAATCGAGGAAGGGACGAGTATGGGTTAGGGTCGCCAAAATGAATTTTATCCCAATCGGCTTTTGCCCGTTGTTCCATTACATAATCCCAAGTAAATATCTCTTCCTCTTTATATTTATCAAACAAATTAAACGGTGTTCCAGATAGATGAAGAACCTTTGTTGTTGCCTTCGTCAGTTCTTTCAATACATTGTTACCTAATTCTGTTTGAGTTCCTTCGTGTGCTTCATCAACGATAATAAAGTCCCAATGTGTATAGAAAACTTCATTGTTTTTATCAAAGTTGCCCCCAACCAATTCAGAACCTCTTAAATCCTGCATCGAAGCGAAGTAGATATATTTTGTTCCTTTAGTATTTTGTTGCATTTCTAGAGTCTCAAAATTGTCCCCTTTGCTTTTTGAACCATAAGCAAAGTTTGTTCTGTCATAAAATATTTTACCAAAATCTTCAAACCAACCATCATCCACCACAGGCCTATGGGTTAATATGAGTGTTCTGGTAAAATCCATATCCTTCACCACTTGTAATGCGGAGAGGGTTTTACCAAAACGCATCTTGGCAAACCAAAGCATTTCATTACCCTTTTTAAATTGCTTCTTGGTTTTATCAATAGCATCTAGTTGCTCAGGTCTAAAGACAATAGGGCTTTTAGTTTCCGATTTCTCTTGTGGGTTTAATGATTCTCTACCCTCTTTTACTGCTTTTATAGCATTCTTTACTGTTTCAAGGTCTGTTTCAAACCATTCATTAGCCTTATTCTGTGTATCGAATGTTTTTCTTTTAATGCCTGAACGTATGAGTACATTATGTACTTCTGAATCTGAAAATGAATATCCAGTTCCCTTTTGAAAATAAAGTGTTACTTCAGTATAAAGCAAATCATATACAATACCAGCAGTTTGGGTATATTGATTAATGCGGCTTTTAGCAGCTTCATTAAGTGCTTTACTATTTGGTTCAAGCCCATAGATATTTTCGTTGTCAGATGTTGCTTCACCTATTTTTAGGCAGCCTTTATGTGCATCGTCGTTAATGCGAAACACATAAATTAATTTTAGTTTTAGTGATGATGTGAATTTCATATCCTATTTGCTTTTTAGGAGGTCAATGAATTTTCGTAATCGACCCTTTTGTCCAGTTAATGGGTCTTTACTAGTCCAATCTTTTATTAAACAATAAATTCCATTATGTTTATAAATATTAGTTTTTGTGCAACCTTCACATGGTTGAGTATATATTTCTTTTTCCCCAAACAAGGTAATCGTTTCTTCTTTTCGCTCTAAGCAACTATTGGGTACTACACCTTTTAAACCATCCATTTGCCACACATTCCACGATATTATATAGGCAATGTATTTAATAGATGCTAGCAAAGGTTCTTTCTCAAATTTTAATGTATAGTTCTCTATAAAAGTAAAAAGCATGGCTTCTCTTGCTAAAAGCAAACTGTCACCCTGCCATTCAAATGCATAAGTATTTTTATAAGCAGTTTGAGCTGCTTCCAACCATTCACCCGAATTATTTACATTTTCACTTATCACACGTAGTTTTCTATCCAGTAAGCCAATTCTTCTTTCAATAGGTATTAACTCGCCAGTGGTTGTGTCGTATCTACTTGTAAGGTAAGGTGCTTCGCCACAAGCCATTTCAAGCCTTGTATCGCGTATATATTGCTTCCAACTTTTGCCTGTAGGAAATGTAATTTTATCTGGATTGATTATCCAATTTTGAGAGCCATCAGACAATTGTATTTCTGAATTAAACACATTTCTCCTCCCAAACCAAGCAGTATCTATTAGATTATTTTGCGCATTACAAATCCAAGATGGTGTAAATACTTCTGCCATATCCCTAGACCTCGACTGTTGTAATTCTTTATCTTTTTTTACGCGCGGCATTATTACATTGCCATTTGCGCCAGTGATTAATTCAGAAAAAAGTTGAGCACAAAAATGATAGTCAGCACCTAGTTCTTGATAGTTATTTGTAGCCCAAAAGATATTTTTTTGAGTAGTGTGGTCACGCAAAAGTATTTCCAATACTTCTGGGTATTGTTCTCGTATGTCATTTTCTAAAATATCTACTTCTGCCTGTATCATTTTGTTATTACCTAATCCTTAGTAGCGATGAATGTATGGTAATTTGAGCATAACCTTTACAGTTTATCTCAAAAGACACAGAAATTACGATATAAAAGGAATATTGAATAGGCAATTATATAATATTAATGGGTGTATTAATAGTTCTTTACTTACCCAATGCTACTATTACTTACTGCCATCTTAAAAATACAAATACAAGCTTTAAAACTACGGGACAGTTTTTTAATGTTACTACGCTATTACTTTAGCTAAAGTAACCACCTTGCTATTTTACTACCCTACAACTTTAGCTAATGCAACTATCTTGCTATATTAATACCCTATAACTTTAGCTAAAGTAACTGCCTTGCTTTTTTACCACCCCACAACTTTAGCTAAAGTAACTGCCTAGCTATATTACTACCCTATACCTTCAACTAAAGAAAACGCCTACTAAGTTACTACCCCACAACTTTAGCTAAAGTAACTGCCTTGCTATTTTACTACCCTATACCTTCAACTAAAGAAACCGCCTTTTAAGTTACTACCCCACAACTTCAGCTAAAGTAACTGCCTTGCACTATTTATTTGTAGTCTGGGTGTTTTTTGTATCAAATTACTTAAACAAAACTCTGTTTTAGTTGCTAAATTTTGTTTATTTTATACTAGATAAAATTTATTACCATGCTAATCAAAAAATAAAAATATTTATTTTAAAAATAAATTTGTTTTATTCAATTAATCTTTTTTATAAGTCTACATTTGCAAAGAACTGTCGCAGCAGCGGATTCCATTTCTATTAATTTTTAAAAATTACTGTTATGACAGCTTCAAATTGGACACGTTCCAAAAACTTTTTTACAAGTCACATTCTTGAAAGTCACCAAAACGGAGAGTTAATTGTTAATTACACTAACGATGCTCTTTTAAACAACAATACCGACGTGGATATTTTGGCATTGTATACTTTTTTAAATCCTTATAAAGCTAGTTTTTCGGCATCTTACGCTACGTGGCTCAGTTTAAAAAGTGGCACCCCCAGTAACACCATGAGTATATCTCAATTGTTAGATGATTTGTCTAGTACCCAAATACGAAAATGGGACGTTTCCATACAAATGGTTCATAACAACAAAACTCCACAATACAAAATGTTGTTGCCCAAGCATAGAATTCCATTTCAAACAAATACCACTGCAAATAGAGTACATGCCTTAGAAACTTTGATTACTAATATAGGTAGCGAGGCTAGTTTAACATCTATTAAAACAGAAATAATTACTTTTTTAGCGTTGTTAAATACAGCAATTACCAAACAAAGTGACCAATTATCTACTATTGATACTGCTATTGAGTCGTTAGAAATTACAGGGGTTGCGGCTGCGCAAGCTTTGCTTTTTGTTTATAGTAGCTTACTAACCAAATATTATTTAACCCCATCTTCCATTGAAAAATATTTTGATGTTTCAGAATTACAAAATGGCGTGCAAAACTTATTTACTAGATTGTTAATAGATAAGATTCCTAAAAAACTGTCTAAACGTAAAATGAATGTACTAAAAGGTAGCTTAAAATGTACCAATGTGGGCGACACGATCGTACGTTTATATTATACCAACGGCATAAATACGGCTCCCACTGTTGATGGAGCATTTATAGAACTACAACCCAATTCGGAATCCACACACACCTTTGCAGAAGGTGGATATACCACCGATAACCACTTTTTGTTTGTTGCCAATACAGGGGTTACCAACGCTAATGTAAAGATTGAAATAGTGTAGGCCAGTAACCATTTTAGTTGAGTACCATTATTGTATAGATGAACGAACCTTGATTATCCCACCAATTATAGAATATAAAGTTGGGCTTGCCCCTTTGGCTAATGACTTTGTATGACACAAAAAAGAGGTTTATTATCATGACAATAATAAACCTCTTTATAATAATTGACAATTAAACTAATTAGTAATCACCCAAAGTTTCAGGCAATTGGGCTAAGGCCTTTGCTAATTGATCATCATTTGGTGCAATGCCATGCCATTCATGCGTACCCTCCATAAAATCTACCCCTTTACCCATTGATGTTTTCATCACAATACATATAGGTTTTCCTTGTCCAGTCATTGCTTTAGCTTTATCTAGAGTGGCAATTACATCATCAACATCATTACCATTCATCTCTAATACCAACCAATCAAATACTTCAAATTTTTGTTTGATGTTACCCAAATTCATCACTTTGTTGGTAGAACCATCAATTTGTTGACCATTAAAATCTATGGTAGCAATTAGGTTATCTACTTTGTTATGTGCTGCAAAAAGAATGGCTTCCCAGTTTTGACCTTCATCCAATTCTCCATCTCCATGTAGCGAAAACACAAGGTGCTTATCGTTGTTGTATTTCTTTGCTAAAGCCGCCCCTATTGCTACACTCATTCCTTGTCCAAGAGAACCACTTGCCACTCTTATACCTGGCAAATGTTCGTGGGTAGTTGGATGCCCTTGTAAACGAGAACTAATTTTACGAAAAGTAGCTAACTCTTTTACATCAAAATATCCAGCCCTTGCTAAAACAGAATAAAAAACAGGAGAGATATGTCCATTAGATAAAAAGAATAAGTCTTCACCAATACCATCCATACTAAAATTAGTATTATGCTCCATGGCATTAAAATAAAGGCTCGTAATGAAATCTGTACAACCTAAAGAACCACCTGGGTGACCACTTTGTACGCCATGAACCATGCGAACGATATCTCGTCTTACTTGAGATGCAATTTTTTTAATTTCTTCGGAAGAAGCCATAATTATCATTTTTTGAGGTTGTGAAGGTATATTTTTATTAATATAATCCAAATTAATTATTAATGGTGAATATTTCAATTAAATAACACGACAAGAAGTAACTATTTATGATAAGTTTCATACGATATTTTTGCAGAATTCCGCTCCTTTTTTGGGCCATATATCATAAAGAATTAGCACCAATAAATTTCAAACAAATAAACTACATGTCCTTTGCAGCCTGTGTAATACTAGTTGAAATTGAGATTAGTTCTACTTATGCTGCCTCCTACCAAGTGTTCTTGACACTTAACTATTGAAAAAACATAACTAGTAGGTTTATAAAATGGATTCCATCCATCGCTTTTTACTACAATTAACAAGTAATGGAAAAACACAAATATCACTCAGGGTATATTAGGTGGATAAACTCAATTTAAAGACTTTAAATTCTTAATTGAAAACCTAGTGTTCAACTATAAAACTTCTTTTAAAAGACGATCATCAATGTTATAAAGTTGCGTTTCTATTTGTTCTTTCCTAAAACCCTTCCTAAATTTCTCTTAACAGCCCTATTATGTGACTATGTGATGTGGTCATCTTTTTTCCTTCCTTATGACTTAGTTGACTATTAAAAAAAACACCTTTTCTCAAACTTTATGGCAAAACAACCTGAGTGGTAACAAAAAACTTCTTAATTCAACGACTTATATTTTAAAATATTAAACTATTTAACAAAATCCCCCTACATTTGCAGCCCCAAATCTGTCTTGGCAGATTCTTTTTAATAGAAATATTAGATTGTCCATTGGGAAAAACCCATTTTATCATTTAAAAGTTTCATTTAATGAACAATTACGAATTGATGGTGATTTTTACTCCCATCCTTTCTGAAGAAGAATTTAAAGCTTCTCAGAAAAAATACTCCGACCTAGTTGTAGAAGCAGGTGGAGAAGTAGTACACAGCAATCCATGGGGGCTTAAATCTCTAGCTTACCCAGTGCAAAAGAAAACAACAGGAATTTATTGGGTAGTTGAATTTACTGCCGCAAGCGACTTTAATGAAAAGTTGAAAATTCAGATGTTGCGTGACGAGCAAATCATGCGTCACATGATTACTAAACTCGACAAAAACGCCGTTGAGTATAATTATGTAAAGAGAAATGGCGGATTTAAAAACCACGAAAAAGCAACTGTATAATTATGGCAAAGACCGATATTAAATATCTAACCGCTGCAAAGCAAGATACCCAAAAAAAGAAATACTGTCGTTTTAAGAAGTACGGAATTAAATATGTTGATTACAAGGATGTTGATTTCTTAAAGAAATTCTTGAATGAACAAGGTAAAGTTCTTCCAAGACGCTTGACTGGTAACTCTTTAAAATACCAAAGAAAAGTGGGTGACGCTGTAAAAAAAGCTAGACAAATGGCTTTATTACCTTTCGTAACCGATTTAATGAAATAAACTCATTTAGTAACCTTCCCTAATCTCGGCTAACCCCGAGAGACAGCTATAAAATTAAATGCTGGGCAATTGGGACTAATAAAATAACAATGCAAGTAATATTAATACAAGACGTAGACAATTTAGGTGGCAGAAACGAATTAGTAAATGTTAAGAATGGCTACGCACGTAACTTTCTTATTCCTCAAAAATTAGCAGTTGAAGGAACTCCTTCTAATCTTAAGAAATTAGAAGAGTCTTTAAAAATTAAAGCTAAAAAAGAAGCTGCAATGCTTGCTGAAATTAAGCAAGTAATAGCAGTTATAACCGCTTCGCCTTTAAAATTGGGTGCTAAAGTAGGTACAACGGGCAAAATATTTGGTAGTGTAACTTCATTACAAATTGCTAAAGCTATCCGTGACCAAAAAGGTTATGAAATTGATCGTAAACGTATCACATTAAATGAAGACCCTAAGGAATTAGGAACATTTAAAGCAACTATTAATTTTGGTAATGACACTATTACCGAAGTTGAATTTGAAATAGTAGCTGAGTAATTTAATTAAACAGATATATTTAACAAGGCTCCCTGCATAGTATTATTGCAGGGAGTCTTTTTTTATTGATTAAGTGTTTTAGCATCAAAGCCTGGGTTCAACTCACTTTTTATATATCCTATCAATTACAACAATCCATCAATAGCCAAACAAGTTTCCTACTAACAAAAAATCCTGCACTTTTTTACTGAATAGACCTATAAAAAATCAAATTTATAATCACAAGCGTATTAAATACTTATGAAGTTATTGGGATTTCCAATTTATATGAATTTGATAAATCTTCAAGTCTAGACTTGGCAACTAAAAATATGTTACCCAATCAAGTAATTGAATATCGTTTCCAATTTGAGGCTGTCTCAAAAGTCAAGCATTTTCATATTTGATTCGGATACCTGATGGAGACTTTGGGTCTTACAGGCAATTGTGAAAGCACTTTTTTACTTTTGAGACAGCCTCTTTAATGGACGCAGGTTCAACAGTCTTCCCACAGGATATGGATCCTATTGGATGACTCTTTGTTTTGAAATCTACAGATTGCTCCCCCAACTTATCTGCAAAAAGAGAGTGGAGTAATGCCAATTTACCTAATACACAAAAGGGATGACGCTTTAAAAAGCTATCATCCCTTTTTGCTTCAACAATTAATCTGCTTAATGCTTGATGAACTTGGTTCTCGCTTTATTTCCTTTCTCGTCGGTTAATTCAACAATGTAAACACCACCCGCTAGCATATTTGCCATCATGGTTATGGTATTACCTGTTGGTACAACAGACTCTTTACTAAGCACCTCGTTACCATCAACACTTAAAATCTTCACTTTATAACTCTTATCTACCACTTCTAACTGTATGTTCAATTTGTCTTGAACGGGATTTGGATAAATACTAATAGAACTTAATAACGATTGTGTTATACTTACTTTAACCGCAGCACTATACTTTGATGAATGATCTGCACCTACCGCTTTTATTCTATAGTATACCGTACTTATTCCTATAGGGACGTTATTATCGGCTAAGTAGTAAGCAGCTTGTGCAGTGGCCTTAACAGATGCTATAGTCGTAAAATTAACGCCATCTGTACTTCTCTCCACTGCATAAGTAGTGATGTTTAATTCATCGGCCACTTTCCAACTTACATCCATTGCCTTCTTATTTTGTACCGCATTAACCGATACAAAGTTTACTGGCAAGGCTGCACCAAATAGTACCAATTGAAAACGATTATCTCCCTTAGATGCAGTATCATTTGTAATGTTGAAAGTGTAAGATTTATTCAAGCGCAAATCTTGTACTACGTGTAAGTAATTATCTCTTAACGCAATAGTTTTGGCGGAATCTATACCTGCAATATCACCTACCACCAATTTAAATTGACCAATAGTGTTACTGCTTACACTTAATTGAGTAGTATCGCTGTAAGTATAATCAGGATGTGTAGCAATTGCAAACTTTTCAATTCCCTTCATACTTGCTAACACATGAGCGCCTGCGTTAAAGGAAACAGCATCCCAATCATTTAAATAACTATTAGAACCGTACTTGTTGTACCTAACAGCTATTTCATCTAAAAGGGTATCACCTAAACTCTTTAAACTAACCCTAACAATTTTGTTGTTACCAATTCCAAAGTATTGGGTGTTAGGAGGTGTGTTACCTGTTTTGTGACTTTCTTTAAATGTAACAGATGAAGCACCACTATTTGTTTGTATAAAGAAGGCTTGGCCACTAGCAATATAGTCAACACTTGTACCCGTGTAACCATTGGGTAAATTGGTATAGATGCCTCCTGCATACGTTGTATAATTACCATTACCAAATGGTGTATATGTCCACATATTGTTAGGTATGTTGGTACTATTATCTCCTTGGAAAGCGGTAAAGCTTATTGTACTTGGATATGGATTGGCAACTAATGTGTATTTGTGTGTTGTATAATTATTTATAGCAACATTTACATCTCCCATTGCTAGTGTACCTGTAGCACTTAAAGTTACCGCTGTGGGTGCTGCAGGAGTTGAACTAGTTAATTGATATTGACAGCTACTTCCAACTGCATTTCTATCTCCACGAATATTTAAACGATAACCAGTACCAGGTATTAACTGTGTACCATTGGTGCTAGGGATACCTACCCAACGAGAGTTATTTACTGGTACTGCTTTATAGTTAACCATACTTGGTGTATTGGTTGCAGTTTTATCGAATCCAGCACTATTAAATTGCGTCCCTCCAGTACCACATATTGTTCCACCACTACCTACACCTGTTATATATATTTGTTGTTGCCAAGCATTACTTATGTAATTGGACGTAGTAACTGCGCTACCTATCATGCTATATCTACGGGCAGCTTTTGCAGTAATATACCTTTCTACCGTAACATCCCCAATAATAGAACCAGTTGAAGGAATCGCAGCTACGCGAGCTGTACCATCAATAGTAGAATTAATTACCAAATTGCCGTTACTTGTAAGTGTTGCGTTTGCACCAATTGTAACCGTACCAGCACTTGATCCTGCGGAAATGTTTAATTTGTTACCTAAGGTTACACTTGCATTCGCATTTAGTGTTAGATTTTGAATGGTATCACTTGCACCAAAATAAATTGCACCTACCGTACCCGCAATGGTAATACTTGAATTTGTTGCACATAAAATGGTACCTGTACCCGTTGCAGCATCGTTTAAAGTAAGATTAAACCCACCCAAACTAAGGGTAGTACCACTTGCAATACTTAGCTTACCAATTGTAGTACCTACAGCTAAAATTGGGTAATTGGTACTTGTTGGGATAGTTATATCATCCCCTGCACTTGGTACTGTATTATCGTCCCAGTTAGTGTTTGTACCAAAATCAGTACTTGTTCTTCCCACCCATAAACCATGTACCCCGGTAGTAATAATGATATTACCTGATGAATATGTAATGTTATAATCTCCCGAAGTAAAAGTTCCCCCAACAGCAGCAGAAGGAGTTACTTGTCCAGTATAGGTAGCTACAGCATCTAAAGCCAAAGCACCTGTACCATAAGTAATAGAAACAGATCCTATGGTTTCATTATTCTGTAAGCCATTGCTTGTAAATGCTGTAATACCACTAGCATTCGTAAGGGCTACCCCATAAGATTTATTTACATTATTAGCCGTTATGGTTAAGTTACGTTGAGTAATTGTACCAACATTTGTAGTTATATAATTTATATTATAGTTACCACCGTTGTTACCATCATTTATAACTAAACCAGAAGGAATCATTGAAATAGTAGAACCCACATGCTTGCTGCCGAATACTTGTAGAGGGGCGGTAGTAGTGGCATCTACAGTACCTAATAAAGTATAAGTTGGTACAGTAGTAGAAGCCGTTGTACCATCATAAACCTTAGTATCAGTAACAGCAGTTACATTTAAGGTATAAGGGGAAATTGTACCCGTTATACCAGGTTGTATAAGAGTATAAGCCCCTGCATTTGCACCCGTTAATATACAAGTAACTGCATTTGTACCTACATTCTTAGTAGAGAATGTACCTGTAGTAATACTAACATCATCAGCACCTTGTACTCCAGTAATTGTTCCACTTGTAATTGCAGCAGTAGTAGTAGCATCGTAAGTTTTAGACGTTACTATACCACCAGTGAATGTTAAAGGAATGGATGATTCTGCAAGAGCAACATTATTTATTGTATTGGAAGCCCCATAACTAACGGATGTATAGGTTGGAGAAGAATAAGTTGTAGCCACAGTCGTTGTTGTGCCTCCATCTAATGTTAACACATTAACGTTTCCTGTTCCAACAGCTCCTCCATTATTTAACCCAATGTTATAATTAGTACCCGTTGCAGATTGTGTGATAGTCCAATAACGAGAACCAAATCTAGTAATCGTTACATTATTTGGTATAGTCCCTATAAATGCACTTTCAAACTGCTCAACTGTAACTGTCTTTGTGCCTGGAGATGATGCATAAGTAAAAGTTACAGGCCTATAATTCCCCCCCTTACCAATAGGGAATACTGAAGCAGTTGTTGAGGTAATCACTTTTGCTAAAGGTCCATTAATGTAATTTGCAGAAGAGCCTGTAGCTATAGAACCAGAGGATGCTACAGTAAGCAAATTACTAGTAGAAGTTGTTAAGATACCACCAGTTGAATTAAAGAGTAACGATCCAGTTAAGTTAATATTACATGCCAAAGTAGCTCCTTTAGTAGTACCCATTGTAATACTACTTACATTATTTGTACCAGAACCTAAGTTTATAGATTGATTAGCAACTGATGCTGTTAACCATAATGATGCAGAGGATAGATCTATATTGCCACTACCACTACAATTTACATTGCCATTAGGGTTCAAAATGCTTAAAACCTTATAGGTACCCGTAGTAATACTTAAATTGTTACCTGAATTAAGGTTTACTCTGTATGGAACACCTGCCCCTGAAGTAGCACCCGCCGTCCATTCTAAACCTGGAGTTATTGTACCACCTTGATTATAAGTAATAATTGAAGAAGAGCCATAAGTAGGAGCAGTACCAGCCAATGAACTACCCGTATTAAAGGTGATAGTACCATTAATTAAAGGAGCGGTAGTAAAAGTGGTAACACCGTTAAGGTTGATGCCACTAAATTGAGCTGAACTTGAACCATTAATAGTTACTGCACCATTAAATGTAAATGTACCTGTACAATTAAATGTACCATTGTTTGTAATAAGTCCATTAAAAGTATAAGTATTTCCACATGTAAAGGTTCCATTATTTAAAATGCTTGCCGCAGGGTAAGGCGAATTTGCAGATGAATAAGTGATACCAATATTGCTTGATGCAAATGATTTACCACTATTTATGGTTAAACTTGATAACCCACTAATTGAACTTGACATAGTAACAACATTATTTATTGTTGCCACTATTCCAGTACCTGTAGGTTGGGTACCACCAAGCCATATTGAGTAATTTGGCAATGTTGGATTATATAATTGTTGTTGAGTTTGTGTAATTGGATTTCCATTATTCCAAACACCGTCATAACGCGTAACATAGCCAGCCAAGAAAGTACCTGTATAGCTAGAAGTAGCTACTTGAATACTATTGGTTAAACTTTGAGAATTTGCAACTACTACTTTTATAGTAGACGGGGTATTATTTACTCCGCTGTAATCTACTGACAACGGCGATACGCCTCCAACTTTTACAGTAGAAGTCGCTTGAAAGTTATTCCCAGCAGTAGCCGTAATAGTCAACGTATCATTTGCATAGAAAGAGCCTGCTGCCAACCCAGGGATACAAGACTGAACAGCGCTGATACTCGCATTTTGCACCTGTGCATCTGTAAAATAAGCAAGTGTATTTGCAAAAAGAGGGACATTAGTAATAGCAATACTAGTATTTGTAGGGATACCTCCAACTGAAGTGTATTGCCCACCTAGAGTATTGCTTGTAGCAACAGCATTATAAATAGAACTATTAGAATATTGATAAGGAGAAACCGTTAACCCTATTGTATTACCCTTTAATGAATTTACAGTCCAATACTCTGTAGAACTTAATCCGCCAAGTGTAGCATCCACGGTAGCACCCGATGGTGCAGAAGCAAATGCACTTATCGTAATGGTATCAATTGCTGTACTTGAAGTGATTGTATCTGGTAAATAATAACCTGTACCACCATTATATTGACCAATAGGGAAGGCATAATTTGTAGTTCCCACAGCAACTGCCCTACTTAATGGTCCATCTACATAAGCATTGTTACTGCCACCCGCTATACTAGATACGGCAGTATTAGCAATTAACAACCCGTTTGTTGAAGTGGTGGTTAACTTACCCAATGCTAAAGTTAACTTATTGGTTACCGTATCTACCCCAGTTAAAGTTGCGCCAGCTGCATTGTTTAATTGAAAATTATAAAACTTAGCTGAACTGATGTTTTGATTGGAGCTACCATTAAATACTACAGCAGATGTCCCTACAGTAGTATTAGTACCAGCAGTATATGTTCCTTTTACATAGATGGTATCCAAAACAGTAGATATTGAAGACAAAGTTCTTGTTCCACCAGTTAAATTTAAATTATTATACGTTCCCCCAACAACTGTCTGACCAGAAGCAGAAGCGTAGTTTACAGTACCACCCCAGTTATATCCTTTCGGAAGCGGTGTGCTACCTGTATTTGAAGTAGTAATAACACCAGCAATACTTGTTGCGAAACTGGATCCAGCTGTAATTGACTGTGTTGATAAGTTGAAAAGACTACCAGAATTTACAGTCAAAAGTCCATTAATGGTAAGTCCTGAATTAGTTAAAGACAATCCACCTATACTTGTGTTGCTAATTAACAAATTGTTTACTTGCATTGCGCCACTTGTAGTAAGGGTTTGAGCCGTATTACCATAAAACTCAATAGTACCTGTACCACCATAAACTTTACTGTTTGGAATTACAGTGGGCGATGTGGATGCTGTTCTTATTAAACCATTGTTTGTAATTGTTGACAACGTTCCACCTAATGTTCCAGCCGTACCCATATCCCAAGTACCTCCAGAAGCTATATTTAAAGTAGTAGCATTAACCCCACCTGTAGAGGTATTTGTACCAGAAGAATTAGAAAGAGTAAGCGTTGTATATGTGTTTGTAGGGATGGTTTGACCACCTGTTGTTGCTGCAAATTGAACTGTACCTCCCCAAGTCTTACCAGATGTTAATGGAGAACCACTCAAACTGCTTGTTTTAATAGTACCACTATTAGATATATTGTTAATACCTAATACATAAGTAGACATATCCAATGTACCACCAGCGGTTGTAGTTAAGGTACCAGTTGAAGTTATATCCCCACCTACTACAGTATTTGTACCACTTGTATTGGCTAAGTTCAAATTTGTATATGTATTTGTAGGAATGGTTTGACCACCTGTAACTAGAGCAAACTGCACTGTACCACCATAAGTTAAACCCGAAGGTATTGGTGTAGCACTTGTACTGCTTGTTTTAATAGTACCACCATTAGTTATTGTAGCTGCACTTAAATCATTTGTCCCCATATCCAATGTACCGCCGGAAGTAGTAATCAAGGTGCCATTTATAGTTAAATTATCAGCAGCATTAGTTGAATTGCTGCTATTACTTAAGGTCAAATTGGTGTACGATGTAGCAGTTGCAGGGATTGTTTGACCACCTGTTGTAACTGCAAATTGAACCGTACCTCCATACGGTATTCCAGAAGGAATAGGAGTTGTACTTGTATTGCTTGTTTTAATTGTACCGCTATTAGCTACGGTTGCAGAATTTCCAATGCTTAGAGTATTACCCGCAAAATCTAGAGTATTGCCAGAGTTAACAGTTAAAATATTATTAACGGTAGGTGATGCACCAAGTATGACAGTTTTTGAAGTTCCCGTAGCATTTACTGTCAAATTGTTTAATACAGTAGAAATTGAAGGTATTTCATTACCATTAGTAGTCAAAGCACTTCCAGAACTGCTTGTATAAGCCAAATTAACAGAAGTTCCAAAAGATGGTGAAGTGGTTAATGAGCCTTGATCTACAGTTATTGTACCTCCATTGGCAATTGATACATTATTGCTACTATTGTTATTGTAAGTACCGGTAGTTAATTGTAAATTATTAACTGTTAGTGCTTGAAGTGGTACAAATGTTCCAGAAGTATTAATATTCAATGAATTTACTTGGGCATTATAAAACATATTAAACCCATTACTCAATACTGAAGTACTTGCAGAGGAAATGATAATATTTCCTACAGTAGCATCTATTAATCCACCAGTAGTATTAACACTAGTATTAGTAAAATTATTGGTATTGTTACCTCCTAAGTTTAAAGTTGCACCTGATGCTACTTTTAATATTTGGCTGTTATTCCCTCCATTAAAACTAACTGATGCAACTTTAATACTACTACCTAATGTTAGTTTACCCTTTGTTGGGTTGAAGCCCCAAATACTTGTAGTGTTGGCATTAAAATAAATAGTGTTACTACTGTTGGATGCATAATTAACAGTTATGGTAGGGGTTCCAGCATTAGATTGATTGCCAAACCCGAAAGCACCGTATGTAGGATTGACTATATTAAACGCATTTGTTCCATCTCCGAGTGTAAGCTTATTTAAGTTTGATGTTGAAGGATAAACAATAGAGTCATTACTTCCCAAGAAAGTGATAGATTGACCAATAGTTACATTATTAACCCCAAATATAGCCTGACCATTATTGATGGTAAGATTGGTTGTAACAAAATTATAAGCGCCGCTTAATGTTACATTACCAGATGAAACACTCATATTTGTTGCAGTAGAATTACCCTGTAATGTAACAGTAGGATTGGTGTTGCCAACAGTATTATCGAAAACTACATTATCCCCACTTGAAGGAGATGTACCTGCAGCAGAACCACCACTACTGAAGCTCCAATTATTTCCATCATTCCAGTATGTTGTAGGACCACCTACCCCACCTACCCAATAGAAAGAAGAGGTTGATAATGCCAGATAAGTGGTAGTAGATGATATAGTTGGTGTAGGGTTTGTTGCTGTAATAGTTTGACTACTTACTGCTACTGTACCTCCCACTCTATTGTAATCTGTGGCTGGTTGACTAGTTGTGCTGTATGCAATATTTGAATAGCCTGCTTGATTACTTGAGTATACTGATAAACTGGAAAGGGTAGTACTTACATCTGAGGTGATACTCCAATATTCATTTCCACTCAATGTTAGACCTGAACCAGTACCTGCAGTTAGAGGATTGCTTGCAGCAGAAACAGTAATGTTAACATTTGTAGTAGATGATTTTAAAGTAAGCAAGTAATATTTAGAAGTAGTACTTGATCCAACTGGGAAACTATAAGTGGTACTAGTACTACTAATTGGGCGTTTTAAATTACCATCTACAAATGAAGTAGAATCGCCACCGCTTGTATTTGATGCAGTTAAAATGTTAGTGCTAGTAAGGATGAATCCTTTTGTAAGCGTTAAAGTTCCAGATACAGTAACAGGAGTATTAAGTGTTATTGTTCCACCACCAGAAGTGGTGTTATTCACAATAAGATTATAGAAATTCAATGAAGAACTACCTGATAAACTTTGATTACTTGTTCCATTTAGATTAATGGTACTAGTGCTTGGTAGTACAGAACCAGTTGTGAAAGTTGCCGTACGGTTATAATTACCAGCTATATAAATCGGTGATGAATTTGACAAAGTTACATTTGTAGTACCCCTTGATCCACTAACAGTAAGGTTATTATAACTACATGCAGGTACTGTTTGCGCACTAGTACCATTAAAATCAATCGTATTACCACTAACATTATATGCACTTGTACCAGTACCTGGCGTGAAAGTACCTGCTATACCAATAGTTCCACTAGCTAAAGTTGTAGTTCCACTTGTGCTTGAGATGGTTAAGTTGGTGTAATTATTTACAGGGATTGTTTGACCACCTGTAGTTAAAGCGAACTGCACCGTACCACCATAGGTAAATCCTGAAGGTATGGGTATAGCGCTTATACTGCTTGTTTTAATGGTACCATTATTAGTAATAGTAGCAGCATTCAAAACATAAGTTGACATATCTAATGTACCACCTGATGTGGTAGTTAAGATACCATTTACAGTTAAAGTTCCACCAGCAGTACTTGCATTGCTGGTATTGTTCAAGTTCAAATTGTTGTAGATTGTACCTACCACGGTTTGCAGCCCCGTAGTGGCACCATATTTTACTGTACCTCCATAGTTAACAGCAGGTATCGGCGTAGTAGATGCGGCGGTTAAACATTCGGTTTGAAGTGTCCCTCCATTGATTACAGTAGGCGAACCACTTAATACATAAGTGGACATATCAAATGTACCGCCAGCAGTAGTTGTCAATGTTCCATTAACTGTAATAGCACCACCTGCAGTTTGTGTACCACTACCATTACTAAGTGTTAAATTGTTATAAATGAATGCAGGTATGGTTTGACCACTACCACTAAAATTAATAGTTCCTTGACTTGCAGAAGTTATGCTTGCAGGTGTAAATGTACCAGCGATACCTACAGTTCCGCTTGGGAAGGTTGTACCTGTGGCACTCGTTAAATCTAGACTATAATAGTTAAACACTGGTATTACTTGACTTGAACCTTTGAAATTGATAGTTCCCTGAGTTGCAGAAGTGATATTCGCTGGCGTGAATGTTCCAGCAATACCTACTGTACCACTTGGAAATGTAGTGCCAGTTGCACTGGTTAAATCTAAATTATTAAAGTTAAATGAAGGTATTGTTTGACTTGCTCCAATAAAATTAACAGTAGAGCCATTTGTAGTATATGTACTAGTTCCACTTCCTGGTTTGAAAGTGCCCGTAATACCAATTGTACCACTTGATAAAGTTGTTAACCCACTTGTGCTTGAGATAGTTAAATTATTATAATTGCCTATTGGAACACTTTGCCCCCCACTTGTAACTGCAAATTGGACTGTGCCTCCATAAGTAATTCCAGATGGTATTGGGGTTGAAGTTGTATTGCTTGTTTTAATTGTTCCGCTATTTGCTGTAGAAGCAGTACCCCCAAGTGTTAATGCATAACTACCGAAATCTAATGTGTTGCCTGAATTGATAGTCAATATACCATTTACAGTCGGTGCAACCCCTAGTGTTACCGTTTTTGCGTTTCCACTAATAGTCAAGTCTTTTAATACTGTGATGGATGAAGGGAACTCATTACCAGTTGTAATTGAATTACTGCTTGCACTTGTATAAACTAAATTAACGCTATTACCAAAATTTGGGGCAGCGGATAATGTACCCAGATCGGTTGTAATAGTACCAGCGTCACTAATAGTAACTGTAACGCTGTTTGTAGTTAAATCTATTGCTCCATTTGTTAAGTTTAAATTATTAACAACAATGTTTTGACTTAACTTTAATGTACCTCCTGACTTGTTGTAGGTTAAATTACTAATCGTAGAATTAGTGACAGTTTTGAAAAAGGCTTTACCAGTTAAATCTTGCGTTCCTGTAAAAGCCATGGTTGCCCCAGTGTTACTAACATCTACCGTACCAGCAGCAGAACCTGTAGCCCCCAAAGATGATGTACCTGCTGAGGTTAGAGTTAATGTCTTATTTGTCCCAACTATTAATGATTGACTATTAAGTAAGCTTAATCCCAAACGGGAAGTAATACAATCAGACAATAGTGTTATAAACCCTTTACTTATAGAAAAATTGTACCATGTAAATGTAGGATCCACATATAGGTTCATAGTACCAGCACTGCTTGTGGCTAATTGCAAATTTCCATTACTATTTGTTCCTGTAAAATAGTTGTTTGCATCATTACCAGTAAGAGTGAATGTTGTATTACTATTACCAAGTGTAAATGAGGATTGTGAATTAAGGCTAACTTTTGTACCTCCAGAAAAAGTCATACCTGTGTTAATTGTAAATGTGTTAGCACCAGTAAAACTAATTGTACTTCCCCCAGAGACTGTTAATGAATTGACTGATGTAGTATTTGTAAGTGTAACTGTTAAAGGGGTAGCTGAGTTTATTGTTACATTATCATTACCGCCTGGATAAAGGCCAGCGGGTACAGCAACTCCACCATTAGTAGCACTCCAGTTGTTACTAGATGTCCAGTTACCATCACCTCCACTAATCCAATAATAATTACCAGTTGTAGAACCAGAAAATACAAAGTAGTTAGGTACACCATTATTTAAAGTAGTAGATGGACTAGTAGCAGTAAGGACTGTTGATGAAGTTGCAGCTATGGCACCAATGATAGAATAACTTGAACTGTTTAAAGTAGTGCTTGATGATATAAAGGAATAGGTTCCCAGATCTGAGGCTTGTAAAGCAAGTGATGAAAGCGTTACTGCAGTACTCGTATTGTTAGCGGTAATTGTCCAATATTCATTACTACTTAACCCTGCTTGAGGGCTAGTTGTGCTAGCATTAGTTGCAGTTACACTTATTGTAGTTGTACCACTAGCAAAGACAGGTTTCAACACTATCGGGTAATAGTTTGTACCCGTATTGCTACCTAATGGGAATGTATAGGATGTTGCTGTAGCAACAGTAGTTAACGTAAAGCCTCCATCTATAAAAGAAGAACTGCCTCCTCCACTAATAACAGCAACAGATAAAGTTTTGCCATTGGCCAATATATTTCCTTTAGTAAGAGTAAGGCTACCACTTACCGTTACATTACCAGAAAGCGTTAATGTACTTTGGGTACTTTGATTGATGGTTAAAGTTGTAAAAGTTGCTGCACTCAAGGTTTGTGTAGTTCCTGTAAAACTATAGGCACCAGAACCCGAAGTAAAAGTACCTGTTGTACCTACACTTAATCCTCCATTTGTTCCGCCAAAGGTAATGGCTGAATTAGCTGAGGAGTTATTCCAAGTACCTCCATTATTGATGGTTACCAAACCATTAAAGGCTTTATTACCTGAGGCACTGTTTACGGTTAAAGTACTAGTATTGTTAACAGTGGTTGTACCTGATACAGTTATCGCAAATCCTGCCACAGTAAAGCCTGCTGCGTTGGTTCCATCACCAACTACTAAGTTACCAGTAATTGCCAACCCAACTACTGTTGCGGTAGATGCAGTACCAGATAAAGTTAAGTTGCCACTAATAGTAGTAGTACCGGTTTGTAAGGTTTTGGCACTTGTGCCCGAAAGCACCAAGTTGTTGTAATTGCATCCTACTACTGTTTGAGCGCCTAATGCCCCATAAGTTACCGTACCTGTTGAATAAGTCATAGACGGTATCGCACTAGTAGAAGTATATTCTGTTTGAAGATTTCCTGCACCTGCAAAAACCATTGAAGAGCCAGTTAATTGATAGGTACTCATATCAAACATACAACCTGTGCCAATAGTTAAGGTTTTAGAGGCAGCTATTGAGATGGCACCAGTTGCTGATACGCTATTATTAGTACCATTAACCGAAAAATTACCTAATGCTAGTGCAGCAATTGTTTTTCCTGTGCCAGTCATTGTAATGTTACCAGCACTTGCGGTAGTAATAGTACCCGATGTTGCAGCTAGATTACCTGCAAGAGAAAGTGAATATGTACTATAATCTAGCTTACCAGTCGTTAGAGTCAAATCCTGATTTACAGTTGCATTTGCTCCTAGTGTAACTGTGTTGGTCCCTGCGGATTTTGATACCAGTAAATAGTCAAAAGAAGAAGAACCATTATTTACTGTGGAATTAGTTGAACCATTAAAAAATACCGCACGACTGTTTGGTGTGAATGTACCTGTATTAGTCCAATTGCCTGAAACATATATATCGCCTGACAATGAACCAGAAAGAATTAATATTCCCGCATTAGAAACATAACCTCCAACTGTTAATGCAGCTGTCATAGCCTGTGAGCCTGTTGCAGAAGTTCCACCTGCCATTGTAAGGGTACTTAAATTATCAACTGTCAAATTGCCAGCTATCTGACGCGCTGTTGAACCAGTACTATATGCACCTAAATCGACTGTAGTACTACCACTTACTTGTACACTATAAGGATATCCTGCACCTGATGTTGCAGACCATTCTAAGTTTCTGCCGTAAGTACCTCCAGTATTGTATTGAAGTGTAGAGTTTGCCGCATAAGTTGGTGCAGTAGTATTTACAAAACCACCTGTATTTATTTGTAAAGTACCGTTGATGGTGCTACCAGAGAAGTTAACCCCTCCACCAATGGATACATTATAGAAGTTGGTTATTCCAGTAAATGAACCAGCACCAGCAAATGATATAGTACCAATTCCATAAGTAAAGGTGCCAGTGTTGGCAATAGAACCTCCACTTGCAATCACCAATGTACCACCTGAAGTCTGAGATAAGGTTCCATTATTGGTAAAAGTAGTTGCGGTCAATAACCCTGTAGAAGCAGTGGAGACCGTACCATTATTTGTTACGGTAGTGGCAGTAAGTCCTCCACCAGCGTTAACTGCCAATGACTTAGTACTGTTTACAGTAACGGAATTAATTGAATTAGTAGCCCCTGCAATTGTAACCGCATTATTCACCGTTACTGTACTACCTGCTATAGGTACATAGCTTGTTGAGTTATCTGTAGACCAGGTACTAGAAGTATTCCAATCTCCATCCGCAATACTCTTAAATCCATTGATGTTAAAGGTAACACCTGCCGATGTTTGGGCACTGTAACTTACTGTGATATTTCCGGTGGTGGCAGATGTAGGTATAACTACAGATAATGTACCAGTAGAATATGTAGCTGATTGTGCAGCACCGCCATTAAAAGATACTGTAGCACCAGAGCCAAAATTGGTACCATTAATTACCAATGTTTGTCCAATATATCCTGATGTTACGGTAGAACCTGCAATACTATAACTAGAAATAGTAGGTAGGGTTGATAAATAACCTAATGTATAGTAGGAGGTGGTGCCAGCATTTACAGTTGGTAAAGTAGTAGTGTTGGTTATAGAATTAGTGCCTATAGTAGCAGAACTACCAATAGCCGAATAAGCACCAGCTAATGTACTACTGGTGCCAATCAATTTATAGCTACCGATTGGTACAGAAGTACGTGTTAAACCCAAGTAGCCACTGGTCATATTACCCACAGAGCTGGTTAATGACCAA
>Ga0007836_1000074_pt1 | contig 23846 bp, 13 predicted proteins | sample CryBogCBE23Oct07_FD_71205 | JGI IMG/M metagenome (GOLD analysis project Ga0007836, IMG submission 71205) | Freshwater microbial communities from Crystal Bog, Wisconsin, USA - CBE23Oct07 | ecosystem: Environmental > Aquatic > Freshwater > Lake | place: Crystal Bog, Wisconsin, USA | collected...
TATAATAAATACTCGTCTACTACCTTCTACCTTTTCTTCGCTCAAATCAAAAGTTAGCACTTTATTATTCTTGCTAGCCCAGCCAATCAATTTATTTTTTAAATTTATATCTATCAATTCCAAATCATCTACAAACATGTGTGGAATGATGATTTGCTTTAGTACCCAATTCTGGGTTTTTTTATACCCTTTATCTAGGTATACTGCCCCAACAAGTGCTTCTAAAGTATTACCAAATATCTGGCTATTTTTCAGGGCTGAATCAAGCTTATTGAATATTGTTATCTTTTTGATGCCCATTTTGATGGCAAGGTCGTTTAATTGTTGACGATTTACCATCTTACTTCGCATCTCTGTTAAAAAACCTTCCCCTTTATACGGATAACGCTTAAACAAATAATCGGCAACAATTGCACTTAAAATAGCATCTCCTAGATATTCTAAGCGTTCATTATTTTCTTCTGTAGATTCTTTTACACTTCTATGGCTTAGGGCTATTTTATAAATACCCAAATTATCGGGTTTAACACCCAAAACATTTACAATACTTTTCTTTAAGGACTTTGATTCTACATTTTTACTCTTGAAAAGATTGTTTAATGCTTGCACTAGTTTTAATTAAGCTTTGTATTTTTTAACTATTACACAAGCATTATGTCCTCCAAATCCAAAAGTATTGCTTAAGGCAGCATTTACTATTCGGGTTTGTGCTTTATTAAATGTAAAGTTTAATTGTGGGTCTAAATCTGGATCGTCTGTAAAATGATTAATTGTTGGAGGCACTATATCATGCATCACACTTTTAATACAAGCAATGGCTTCAATAACTCCTGCAGCACCAAGACAATGACCAGTCATACTCTTTGTACTACTAATATTTAATTTGTAAGCATGCGCACCAAATACTTGTGTAATTGCTTTAGCCTCTGCCACATCTCCAATTGGGGTAGAGGTGCCATGTGTGTTAATATAGTCAATATCTTCGGGTTTTAATCCTGCATCAGCCAATGCAACCATCATAACGTTTTTAGCACCCAAGCCTTCAGGATGAGGGGCAGTTAAATGATAAGCATCAGCAGTAGCTCCACCACCAGCTATTTCGCAATATATTTTGGCACCACGTTTAATGGCATGTTCGTATTCTTCTAAAATTAAAACACCTGCAGCTTCTCCCATAACAAAACCATCTCTGTTTTTATCATAAGGACGGCTAGCTGTTTTAGGATCATCATTTCGTTCGCTCATTGCTTTCATGGCATTAAAACCACCAACACCAGCTTCGCTAATAACAGCTTCCGACCCACCGGTTAAAACTATATCTGCTTTTCCTAATCTAATGGTATCAAAAGCACTTATTATACCATTGGTACTACTTGCACAAGCACTTACAACAGCAAAATTTGGTCCCCTAAATCCATGTCGCATTGATATTTGGCCAGCAGCAATATCTAATATCATTTTAGGTATAAAGAAAGGATTAAAACGGGGTGTTCCATCTCCATTTGCAAAATTCATTACCTCTTCTTGAAAAGTAATTAATCCACCAATACCACTTGCGAATATTACCCCTACTCTATCAATATCAACATTATCTTTATTAATATCAGCATCTTTTACTGCGATATCGCTTGCTACCAAAGCAATTTGAGCAAAACGATCCAGTTTGCGAGCTTCTTTAGAATTCATGTAATTTGTTGGCTCAAATCCTTTTATTTCACAAGCAAAACGTGTTTTAAATTTAGTTGCATCAAAATTAGTAATCATATCTGCGCCAGACACACCATTCAATAGATTATCCCAATAGGTTTCAATTGAATTTCCTAGTGGGGTTAATGCCCCCATTCCGGTTACTACTACTCGTTTTAATTCCATACCGCTTAATAAACCCTTTAAGTGAAAATCCGCCAAAATGGAAGCAAAAGCCTCTATGCTGGCGGATTATAATATTAATTTAAAATACTTCTTACTTAGCGTTTTCTTCTAAATAAGCTACAGCTTGACCAACAGTTGTGATGGTTTCAGCTTGTTCATCAGGGATAGAAATAGCAAATTCTTTCTCAAACTCCATGATTAATTCAACGGTATCCAAAGAATCAGCACCAAGATCATTTGTAAAAGAAGCTTCATTTGTTACTTCAGCTTCGTCTACACCTAATTTGTCTACGATGATTTTCTTTACTCGAGTTGCGATGTCTGACATTATAATAATTTTTTAGTTACAGCAGCAAAAATATACTTTTTGATAAAACAGCAATGTTTTAAATAAATTTTGTTTTCATTTAAATGCTATTTTACCCAAAGTTTTCTTATTTTAGTTCCTTTTTTCTCTTTTTTAGAGATAAATTTCGTTAATTTATTAAAATTTTTATTTATGGCGCTTAGATTTATTGAACACGGAACAGAGGAATATGACCAAATGGTTGACTTGAGGATGAAAGTTTTAAGAATACCGCTAGGATTAACTTTAACAAAAGAGGAATTAGAAACTGAAAAAGAAAATATTCTTTTAGGTTGTTTTGAAGATGAAGTACTTGTGGGTTGTTGTATGTTAGTAAAAACCGAACCCAAAACCGTTAGATTAAGACAAATGGCTGTTTTAGAAGGTGTTCAAGGAAAAGGTATTGGTAAACTATTAATGATTTATGCAGAAAATGTTGCTAAAGAAGAGGGCAACAAAAAAATAGTAATGCACGCTAGAAAAACAGCAATTGGCTTCTACGAAAAATTAGGTTATAGTCTTAATGGTGAAGAGTACCTTGAAGTTGGTATCCCTCACTATGACATGGAAAAAGGACTGTAGTATTATATTTAGCTTAAATAATATTAGCAACTAAGCTTGCTTATTTGTTTCTTATACATTTCCCTTTATTTTGCCACTTAATATTTTAATATTTTATGGAGTATAAAAAGTTGCTAGCAATTACAGGTAAATCTGGCTTATTCGAATTAAAAAGTAGTAGAGCAGATGGAGGAATAGTTAGAAGTTTAGATGAAGCAACACCTAAGTTTGTATCTTCTAGAACCAATAGTTTTTCGCAATTAGAAGCTATTGAAGTTTTTACGATTAGAGAAAATGTAAAACTTACAGAAATATTTATCGCTATGGACGAAAGTAGCGAAGAATTACCTGCTGAAAAAGATGACAAGGCTATTAGTAATTATTTTATTAAGGTTTATCAGGATTTAGACTTTGATAGGGTTTATACTAGTGATATGAAAAAAATGGTTAAATGGTTTAAGATCTTGAAAAAGTATAATATTGATTTTAGAAGTTCTCTTAACCAAGAAGAAACCCAAGAATCAGAAGCTTCTGAAGTAGAATCGTAATTAAATTATTCAGTAAAATTTAAACCGCCTCAATTTGTAATTGAAGCGGTTTTTTTTATTTATACCAATTATTTTTACTGTAACATACTATTTCAAATGATGAAAAATTATCTATTGTTGTTGCTGATTGTTTTAGCTTTAAATGAGCAAGTTGTTTTATCTCAGTCTTTTTTTCATAAATCGCATAAAGCTAATAGTTGGGTAAGGCATCAATTTAAGTTACTTACTCAAGATGAAAAAATTGCCCAATTAATGGTCATTAGGGCTCATAGTAATTTAGGAACAGAACATTTTAATCAGGTTAGCCAATTAATAAAAAAATATAATATTGGTTCACTTTGCTTTTTTCAAGGTGGCCCTATAAGGCAAGCTTTACTAACAAATTATTACCAAAGTATAGCCAAAACGCCTTTAATGATTAGTATTGATGCAGAGTGGGGTTTAGGTATGCGTTTAGATAGCGTAATAAATTTTCCACGACAATTGATGTTAGGCGCAACAACCGACCCGCAATTAATATACAATTTAGGTATAGCTGTTGGCAAGCAATGTAAAAGAATGGGCATTAATGTTAATTATGCTCCTGTGGTAGATATTAACAACAATCCCGAAAACCCTGTTATTAACGATAGAAGCTTTGGGGAAGATAAATATAAAGTGGCTTCTTTTGGGGTTGCCTATATGAAAGGTATGCAAGACATGAACATCATGGCTTGTGCAAAACATTTTCCTGGTCATGGTGATGTTTCCGTAGATAGTCATCTTGATTTACCCGTTATTAATAAAACTTTTAAATCATTAGACACTTTAGAATTATATCCTTTTAAAAAGATGATTAAAGCAGGTGTAGGAAGCATAATGATGGCTCACTTATATATACCTGCTATTGATACCACAGCGCATTTAGCAACATCACTTTCTAAAAATGCAGTGAATAATTTATTGAAAAACAAACTAAATTTTAATGGAATTACTATTACCGATGGGCTAGAAATGAAAGGAATTAGTAAGTTTTATCCTGATGGAGAAGCCTCTACTCAGGCTTTAATAGCAGGAAATGATATGTTATGTTTACCTAGTGATATTGAGGGAGCTATTAATAAAGTAAAAGAAGCCATTGCAAATGATAAGCTTAAATGGAAACAAATTAACAAGCGTGTAAAAAAGGTACTCCTTGTAAAGTATAATATGGGTCTAAATAACTACCAACCAATAGATACCGCTAATTTACTTTCGAATTTAAACCAATCAACCGCATTAATAAAAAAACAAATAGCGACTAATTCTATTACCTGCTTAAAAAATAATTCAGCATTACTTCCTATTAATAATAGCAAAAAAATTGCTTATCTAGGTATTGGGTTAAATGCCGATAATGTGATAACTAATCAATTAAAAGCTAGTTACAATTGCGATAATTACTTCTTTACAAACAAGGTAACAACTGCTAGATTAAAAGAAACTATAGAACCGAGTGTTGGTGTATTAAAAAAGGATACTTCTAAAAGTAATGATTCTGTTACTGATTTAATTAAAACTTTAGAAAGCAAAAAATATGATATAATTATAGTTGGCGTTCATAATTATAGTAGAAGACCTGCTAGCAATTATGGGTTAAGTGATTCTGCCATTAGTTTATTAAATAAACTACAACAAAATCCTTCTTGTGTACTGCTTTTCTTTGGCAATCCTTATGCTATTAGGTATGCTTGTAACGCCGCTACTTTATTTGCTTGTTATGAAGATGATGAAGCTGTACAACAAGTTGCACTAGATATATTAATGGGAAAATTAAGCGCAAAGGGTAAGTTGCCAGTTACTGTTTGTAACGACTTAAAATATGGAAGTGGATTATAATTACTGTCTAAATTGTTATTTACATCAGGCTTTATTAATCTCCACATACAGAATCGGCTTTTAAAAGCTTGTTGCCAACCATACATTCTAAACACTTTTTTTTGATACAATAATTATTTGTTAACTCAACAAGGGCTTGTGAATCAAATGCCGATTTGGGTTTTAAATCATATAAATCCCAACTATAAATTAAACTTATTACCTCTGGTGGTATTTGGTTAAGCCAAACCATTGCTTTTTCTTTAAATTCTTCTTGTTTATTGTAAATACCATAAGCAAAGAATACGGGTACAACCGTGTTTATTAGTATATTATTAATGGTACTACTACCTAATACCTTTGGTTTAAATTCTGTTAATTGATTAAACCTGTAATGATAGTGCCAATAGTCGTTGGATATAACTGAAAAAAGGAGTTTAGCTTCTTTTGAATTTTTTATTTCTTTCAGCTTTGAAAATAAGTGTAAGGATTGTTGTATTAAAACCGCTAACTGAGATAGGCGTATTGTTGGGAAATTAGCAGGCCTCATTCTTAAAAAATTGGGTTGAATATTAATGGGTTTTAGGTGGTATAACTTTTGTAAATAGGCATATTCCTTTTGCAACATGATATAATAATCGTCTTCTAAATTATCTACTAATAAATTAGCTTGTCCCATTAACAAAGCTTCCAACTGTTGTAACTGGTGTTTATGTTTAGAAAGTATTTTAATAGGCAACGATTTTGCAATAGATTCAAATAACTCAGCATTTACCTTCACGCCAAAGTTTCGGGCAATCATCCACCAAAATACTTCTTCCCAATTTTTATTCGATTCTTTAAATAACTCTAATACATGCAATGACTTGTGTTCTAACCTTTCGGCTAACAATCTTTCTTTCCATGCTAACCAGTTTAAGACATTAATAGAGGGAAAATTTGATTGATGACAAGGTATTGCAGATGGTTTAATTAACTGCTGGTACCTTAATAACATAGATTGCGATATCCTGCCTTCTAATACTAGAACAGGTATTGGATTATTAAAATAATCTTTAACAGGTATGTCATTTTTCCAAACTACATGAACAATAATATTTTTATATTGCTTATCATGTTGGTGGTTGTGTTTTATCCAATCGGAAGCGAGTATATGTACTTCTATGTTTCCAATTAATTGAATATCGTCTATTCTTACAGAGGCTTCTAAAAAGTCGGGGCCTTGATGAGTATTTAATTTACCTGTATTGATGATGGATAAGTTTTCACCTGATTCAAGTAAAAGTGAATGATGATTAAAATATTGGTGTTGCCATATAAATTGAAGAAACTTTTCATTCATTGTAGTAGATTTATTTTGAAACTAGGTTATAAAGATTTGCATTTTAAGTAGCCTTCATATTGAAAAAAGTAGGGTACATGAATTATTGTTTATAATAGTTTCTTATAAACTTCCAAAATTTTGACTATTTTTTTAATTTAAACTCCCCTTAAACATATTATTCTTTATTAAGGCCTGTTAGCCTTCTCTACATATACATTCCCCTGTTTGTGTTCGCTTCATTAAAAATTAGAAAGAACTATTTATACAATTTCTATGTATTTCTTCTACTTGTGTTTAGCAGTAAAATCCCGTAAGAATATTAAAGTATTTGGTTGTTTTTATTTTTATATTGAGTTACTCCCCATTTAATTTGTATTCATTTTTAAGATTTCAACGAATTTAGTTGTTTATGTTTATACCACTGGTTAAATGATAAATATGATTGATTATATAGATAGTAAATTTTTCCAATGCTCTAGTTTTTAAAAAAACAATTCCCTTTGAATATTAGTGATTGATTCTATATAATAAGTTACAAATTACCCTACCTTAAGTTGGCTATACCAATTTACATCAAACATTCATTAGTTGAGTATATATAATTTGAGTATGGTAACTACCCTTCAGCAATATTAATTAAATGAACCCTTCATTTGCAACCTTTAAATCAATTATCTATTATTTTGGAAGACAACTTGTAAAAAGATACCGACCAGCCTCCATTCCTTGAAGGGATGGAAGAAGTGGTGAAAAAAGTGAATGATTTGAATTTGACACCCCCAACCCCTTTTCAAAAAAGTGGGGAGCAAGCTGCTGTAGAAAAAGTGCTTCAGCCTGAAAAATAAGCGTTTAGGTTAGTTATTTCATATTAGGGTCCTGTTTCGTCTTATCACGATCCTGTTTTATCTTATCACGATTCTGTTTTATCTTATCACGATTCTATTCTGTCTTATCACGATTCTGTTCTCTTTCATTTGCTCGGGAACGACTGCTCTTTGCTTGGGAATGCAATGTGAATATAGTTGGACGCTAGGCCATACTTTCTTTGTGTTTTACCTCACTCCCAAACCCTCTCCAAAAGGCGAGGGGAGCAAGATGCTGTTTATACAATGCTGATTGACTTGGTACTTTGAGATCGATTAATTGAAAAAGGGCATCAGAACTTAATCTGACACCCTTTTTTAAGTGCTAAAAACAAATTTATTCTATTACGATACGTTTGGTATTCTCACCTTCAATACCTACTGCCTTTAGGTAATAAACACCCGCAGCCAATTTGTTTTGTTGTTGTAAATTTAAGATATTGGTACTGTTCCCTTTAATAGCAGTAACCTTTTTATTCATGATTACTTTACCTTCCAAGGTAGTTAATTGGAATTGTAGCTCCTTACTTTGCATTAAAGAAAGGGTTGTTTTTACTGTACCATTACTAGGGTTGGGCGATACATTCCAATTGTCACTATTTAGCGCATAGACAGTTGTACCTGCAATACGACCCTCTGTTTTTACGATTCCCACTTTGGTATAGTTAGCCTTCCAAGCTTCCACAGGGGTAATGTCATTACTAAGGGTAATCTCTTCATTTACAATTGTACCTTTCTTGTTAAATACTAACTCCATCAATACATCACCATCATTTAAAGTTTTTGAAACTAAATTTGGTTCAGTCCAAATAAATGACACTTTACCATCATTGGTGTGGCTGGTACCATATTCGATATCTAATTGGTTATTTTCTATTGATTTTAATTCAAGCACCTCTTTATTATAGCCTAAAGTGTATTGCATACCTAGGATATCTTTAAAGTTTTTTACCCTAACAGGTACTCTTACTTCTGTTTTGTTGTCTGTATTTATGTTGTTATAATACAACTCAATAGGCTTGTTAATGGTGGTAGATATACCAGCGGTGGTAGAAATCCAATCCCAGTTTACATCACCTAGTTTAACACCAATAAAGCTTTTAGCTGTTTGGTTGGTCGTAATATTTGTAACTGAAATACTATCCTTGTAAGGGAAAGGTTTGGTAGTATCGGCAAAGTGATAACTACTATCAATAAATGCCCATAGTTTGTTTCCTTTAAAGGTGGTATCAATACCTAAAATTAAACGCTTCATGTAAATAATATCCAATACCGTGATACTACCACTATTATCAACATCGGCAGCTATTATTTTATAAGGAGAATTGAGTAATGATTTACCTAAAATATGTGCTTGTACTAATAGGGCATCCAATACTGTAACGCCATTTGCTTTGTTAACATCATTGTTTTTAGAAGGCTTTACTGTGTATTTGCTACCAAAAGAAGGATTAAAACTATATGAACCGTTATTACATAAAATGGAGCCTGTATCGTTCAAGCTAAGCGTAACCGAAGGAATAACTTTACCTGTAGGATGAATAATAGTACCACTAAAAGTTAAGCTACTTTTTACTGTAACTATTAGGGTAGCCAAACTATCGCAACCAGCAGCATTGGTTAAGTGTGCAACATAAGTTCCTGCTTTTGTATATACAGTTCCATTAAAGGTTACAGAACTTCCATTTGCAATGGTATCATGAGTGATAGAAGCAGAGGTATCTTTAATAGAAAGATTTAAATGAGCCGCACTATCAGCACCTACACTGTTGGTAAAGTGTGCAACATAGCTACCTGCAGTATCGTAAGTAACGCCATTAAAAGTAAAGCTTGTGCCTCTACATATACTTGTATCGGTAGTTGAAGAAGTAGCTGCCGATATTACCGAACCGTAAACAGTAAAATTTGTGATAGTAAATTGGCTTCTACTAACTGCTGCTGCTGCATTCCACAAATAAACCCTTATATAAATGCTAGAATTGTTATTTACTACAACACTTAGGCCAGTAGTATCAGTGCCACTTACTAAATATCCACTTGTTCTATTTACTAAATTACCTGTGTTACCAGCAGAATCTAAAAATGTAGCGCCACCCGTATTAAATAGTGTTGAGTCGCCAATGGTATAAGCAACAGCATAATAATCGGTAGTAGAGGCCAGGGTTCCATTTCCTTTAAGGGTAATGCCATTAATATTCATTTTATAACCACTTACTGGGCTAACAGCAAATTGTACATAATGCTTTTTTGCTATTGCTGTATCAATAGTTGCATTAGCACCATCGGCAGCAAAGCTACGTGTAGCAGTACCAAAGGTCATAGAACCTCTTGCAACAGCAGGAACTTGTAAAATACCACTGCCCCAAGTTATAGCAGCCCCTACATTTTTACCTGCTGTAATAAATGGAGTAGTTGTTTTAATACCCGTTATAATATTGGCAGTATTGTATACAAAACCATTTGCTGTAACTATACCATTTGGTGTAGTAACGCTTACAATTCCTGTGGCACCTGCACCAACAATTGCTTGTATGGAGGTATCGGTAATAACTGTAAAAGATGAAGCTGGAATAGTACCAAATGAAACTGCAGATGAACCTGTTAGGTTTGCGCCAATTATGGTAACTGTATCACCAATAGCAGCAGAGGTAGGGTAGAAAGAAGATATTGATGGTACACAACTAATGGTAATATTTACAGTATGATAAATACTATCACAGCCAAAATTACTCTTTACCGTATCTATAAATACTTTTGAAGTGGTGTAAGTATTACCCTTGTAAATTATTTTTGTACAATTACTATAACTAAGTGTATCTGACTTTGCAGGTGATGTTACTTTAAGTTTTAAGATTACGGTACTATCACCACCTAAAGAATTGATAAGGTGTGCTACGTAAACACCACTTGTACTGTAGCTTACTCCATTTAAAGTAAACGAAGTGCCATTACAAATTGTATCGGTGATTGTAGTTGATGAGGAATCTTTAGTTAAAGAACCAGCCACTGTAAAGTTGGTTATTGTAAACTGTGAGGTTGTTGTTCTTGCAGAAGCACCCCATAAATAAACCCTTAAATAAGCAACTTCTCCATCTTTTATTGCTATGTTTTGATTAGCAGTATCATCACCGGTAACCAAATATCCATTGGTAGAATAAAGTGTATCACCTGCGGCACCAGATGAATCTATATATATAGCACCACCGTTAGTAAATAAGCTACTATCCCCAATTGCAAAGGCAATTGCATAATTATTTGTGGTGGAAAATGCTCCTGTACCATTACCCTTGATAGTAATACCACTAATGTTCATGTTATACCCTAGTTTAGGACTCACAGCAAACTGAACATATTCGTTTTTAGCGATAGCGGTATCAACAGTGGCACCAACACCATCGGCAGCAAAACCTGCCCTAGTGGCTGACCTTGTTCCAAACGTAATACTACCCCTTGTAACAGCGGGTAATTGTAAAATACCAGCCCCATGACTAATTGTAGCAACTACATTAGTACCAGCAGTAATAAAAGGTGATGCTGTTTGTATGCCCTTAATAATGTTTGCACTATTAAAAGTAAAGCCTGTAAAGGTTGCAGTACCATTGGTATTGGTTATACTAATACTGCCACTAGTGCCATTACCCACTATTGCAATTAAAGTAGTATCATTTTGTACTAGAAACCAAGTAGCAGAAGTACCGCCAAAACTTACCGAAGTAGTACTAGTTAAATTAAAACCCTTGATGGTAATAGTATCTCCTATAGCACCAGTAGTAGGTGCAAAAGAAGTAATACCAGGCGAACAGTTTATAGAGATAGTAACTACATGATAAATACTATCACAATTATTAACGCTCTTAATGGTATCAGTAATAACAGTTGGGCTATTGTAAGTAATTCCTTTATAAATTATATTTTTACAACCCACTAGTGAAGCTGTTGTGGTTGTAGGCGCCTTAGCTACTGTTAAAATTAGTTTTGCCGCACTATCCGCACCTGCACTATTAATTAGATGTGTAGTGTAGGTTCCGGAAGTTGAATAATATTGTTTATTGAAAAGAAGTGAATCACCAAAGCAAATAGAAGCATTTGTTGTAGAGGTAGTTGCTTGTGTTGCTGTTACAGTACCACTAATAACAAAGTTTGTAACAGTGAATGCCGATGTAATTGCCCTTGCAGAAGCATTCCACATATAAATTCTAACATAAATAGTACTACCATTATTTACAGTAACTTTTTGACCTGTGGTATCTGCACCACTTGCTAAATAACCATTTGTTCTATATAAAATATTTCCTGCTACACCTGCAGAGTCTAAAAAAACACTAGTGCCTTTAGCAAACATGGTAGTATCATCAATAGCAAAGGCAACTGCATAATAAGCGGCAGTACTTGCCACAGTTCCATTACCTTTTAGGGTAATACCCGTTATGTTTAAATCGTAACCAGTGGCAGGACTAACTGCAAACTCAACCCAATTGCCTTTTGCTTGTGCTGTATCAAAAGTTGCATTAACTCCATCAATGGCAAAGCCACCACGAGTGCCCGCTGTAGTACCAAAAGTCATAGAACCCCTTGTAACTGTGGGCCCTTGCACAATTGTTTTACCGTGTGATGTAGCTGCTATTACATTGGTTGCAGTTGTAATAAATGGAGTAGTTGTTTTAATTCCACTTACGATGGTTTGAGCATTTAAAGAAGTAAAAAATAATAATACAAATAATGAAAAAACTAAACGGGGGTAAATACTTTTCATGCAGAGTTGTTAATTTATATTTAATGAATAACTGCAATGTATAAATAATTCATAAAATACAGTACTTAAATGCAAAATTTTTACCTATTTGCCTTCTCATTTTACCGATTTTTATTATTATAACTACAATTTTGTCCATAATAGCATAAATTATTTTTTAAAACAGCCAAAACAATTGCATTATATAATAAAATAATATCTAAAACTTAACAGTAAAAAGCTGTGAATACTATATTGTGGTTTGTTTATAATAATTGAATAGGAAGGTATTGCTTACATTCGCAATCATTAAATTACAAACTACACTGCCATGTCTTTATATGCTAAAAGAGGAGTTTCTGCACAAAAGGAAGAGGTTCATGCAGCAATCAAAAATTTAGATGGGGGGCTTTTTGCACATGCTTTTTGTAAAATGTATCCCGATTATCTAGGAGGAGATAACAACTGGGTTAACATTAGTCATGCAGATGGTGCTGGTACTAAAAGTATTCTAGCTTATTTATACTGGAAAGAAACTGGCGATATTTCTATTTGGAAAGGCATTGCACAGGACGCAGTTGCCATGAACTTAGATGATTTATTGTGCGTAGGTGTATATGATAATTTTCTATTTTCGTCTACTATAGATCGGAACAAAGCAATTATTCCTGGAGAGGTGTTGGCGCAAATAATAGATGGCACCCAATCATTTTTTAATCAGTTAAAAGAATATGGTGTTCATATTCACTACCTAGGTGGTGAAACTGCCGATGTAGGCGATGTAGTACGTACCATAGCTGTAAATGGTACGATGACTGTTAGATGGCCGAAGAACAAACTAATTACTAATGATAAAATAGCTGCTGACGATGTTATAGTAGGTTTTTCTAGTAGTGGTATAGCTAGTTATGAAACAGAATATAATAGTGGATTGGGCAGTAATGGACTAACAAGTGCTCGACATGATGTTTTGGATAAATATTATGTTGACAAATATCCTGAAACTTTTGAACCAACCTTGCCAACTGAAGTGGTTTATATTGGTAACAATAGGATGGAGGATAAGATTACTGTAAATGGTGAACAAAAATCTATTGGAAAGCTTCTTCTTTCACCAACAAGAACTTATGCGCCATTATTAAAAAAATTGTTAACTAGTCATTTCAATGATATTAATGGTATTATACATTGTAGTGGTGGCGGACAAACCAAGTGTATGAAATACCTGCCCCAACCATTTAAGATAGTTAAGGATAATTTATTTTCTATTCCGCCCATTTTTAAACTAATTCAAGATAATTCTGGTGCCGATTTCAAAGAAATGTACCAAGTTTTTAATATGGGGCATCGTTTAGAAATTTTTACAAATGAAGTTGCTGCTCATGAAATGATTTCAATTGCCAAAGCGCTTAATATTGAAGCACAAATAGTGGGTAAAGTTTATGAGTCTAATCAAAAGAAACTAATACTGAATGGTACTTTTGGTGAAGTTGAGTATTAATTTAATTTATAGAATCATATTAGGTTAATTTTTACGTTTATAAATAATCAAATTAATTTCAATCAGTTATGGCAGAAACAGTTATATCATTAGAAAATGTAAATATATATCAAGGACAAAGCCTTATTCTTCAGGATGTAAACTTTACGGTGGAAAAAGGCGAGTTTGTTTATCTAGTGGGTAAAACAGGTACCGGTAAAAGTAGTTTACTAAAAACCCTTTATGGTGAACTTGCTTTAAAAGAAGGCAAAATGAACGTTGTAGGGTTTGATTTAATGGGGATGGATTGGAAGAAAGTACCTTTTCTACGTAGAAACCTTGGGGTTGTGTTTCAAGACTTTCAGTTATTAACAGACAGAAATGTTTACGATAATTTAAAGTTTGTATTAAAAGCAACTGGCTGGAAGGATGAATTGTTAATGGAGGAGAAGATTAATGATGTATTAGACAAGGTGGGTTTAAAAAGTAAAGGCTTCAAAATGCCTTTTGAGATGAGTGGGGGAGAGCAACAACGTGTGGATATTGCCCGTGCATTATTAAATTCTCCTAAACTAATTTTAGCAGATGAGCCTACTGGAAATCTTGATCCTGAAACAAGTGATGAGATTATGCAATTACTGTTTGAGATTGTTAAAGATTATGGCGCAACTATCTTGATGGCAACCCACGACTTTATAGTAATTAATCGTTATCCTTCTAGAATATTAAAAACAGAAAGGGGTAAAGTTTTTGACAGCAGCAACTACGTTCCAGATCAGGAGTAAGGTATTTTAATGAATTAAGCTATATAATTAGAACCTTACAATACAAAGTATTAGGGACTAATTAGCTTGCAAAAAATAATGGAGGCAAAAAAAGTCCACGCTCTTTTTTATGTGGGATAAGAATAGATAAATAATAACAAATAGAGCATTTTTCATCAATTGAATTCACGTTAAACTAATTTATAGGATATAAAATTATTTTGAATAAAATCTCATTCATGATTAAAATTCTCCTAACGAACTTGCTTTTTCTATTAGCTTTTTCGTTGTTTGCCCAAGACAGTACTTTCGTTTTTTTAGCCAATAATTCAAGCAATAAAACGTATAAAATTTATTCTATAAAAGTGGGTGGTAGTGGTTGTGCTAAACCGTATGATTACAATGGCAATAATGACCTTTATACTTTTTGGGGAGCCTTGTTTAAAAATAAAAAAAGTCTCCCTTGGTCTATTGCTATTATTCACAACCCTGCTTATTTATACGACACTTTATGCGTTACCGACAATAATAACAACTTATTTAAAGGTGCATTAGATCCGCTATATGGTTTACTTGATAATGGATACTTTGTTGGTCAGTTTCCTGGTGGTGGTAGAAGTGATGGGCTTACCGCAGATAATAAAGGTTTTTTATATTCTGCAGTAAAAAGCAGGATAGATGTTTATAATCCCATGACTAATACCTTTTATAATTTAGGTACACACAATGGATGGGAGGTATCAGGAGATTTAATATTTTGGGGAGGTAAGTTATTTGAAGTAAGTGATTCAGTAGTGAATGGGGCTAGAACCAACTTCTCTGTTTTTGAAGTGGATACTTCCCAAAAGCCTGCTAAATTTAATGTTTATATACCTAATAAAGACTTTGGCGGTACTACCTTAAGCTCACCAATATTTGCTATAGCAAGTATAAAACTACCTTGCGATTATAACCAGGTATATGCAATTGGTCAGAATGGGGAATTATTTGCGCTTGATATGCATACCAAGAAGTTAGGGGCAAAAATACAAAGTTGCAATTTAGCTACCCTTTCTGGTAATAATACAATTTATGACGCTGCAAGTATTGCAGAATCGGGTATTGATCAAAAGCCAACTCCTCCAGTAAATCCACTTGCCTCCATCGACCTCTGTAAAGGGCAACCTTTTGCATTTACGGTTACGGTTAATGACCCAATTGATGATACCTTAAGGTGGTATCAATTACCTAATATGCCTCCTTCTCCTCCTGGCATACCACAAGGCACACCTGTTGTAAATACAAATATTACAGATACAGCAACGTACCTAATAACAGAATATAGTACGGTAACTAAATGCGAAAGCGATACGGTTTCTATCACGGTTCGTATACATGACTATCCCTCAAAACCTACTATTACTATTTCTGCCGATACTATTTGTTTTGGTAGTAAAACAACCCTTACATCTAGTGCTACTAGTGGTAACCAATGGTTTAAAAATGGAACCGTCCTTGTGGGTGAAACCAATCAAGTATTGATAACTGTAGATTCTGGCAAATACACTGTAGCTGTTACCAATGAAGGCGGATGTACTACTACTTCCGATACTAGTAATGTAACCGTTATTTATGCAACTATTAATTATGTGGGCACACCTTTTTGTGCAAATGGAACCGCAGCAGTTTCCTTAATTGGCAAAACAGGTGGGGTATTTTCCGCTACTCCATCAGGATTAATGATCGATTCTATAACAGGGTTATTAAATAACGCTTTAAGCCAATCGGGCAGTTACACTGTTACTTATAACTTAAATGGCATGGGTTATACTTGCCCTTTCACTACTCCTGTATCTATTAACAGTAGTATTGCTATCATATCTTATCCAGATACTTCCTTTTGCCAGATTCAATCTACACAAGCCGCTTCCCTATCTGGAAGAGGTTCTTTTACGGGAGGTTCGTTTCATGCTTCTCCTGTAGGATTAACAATTGATGCTTCTACAGGTACAATTACCCCTGCAACAAGTGCAATGGGTAATTACACCATTACCTATTCTTTTAATGATCCTGTTTGTGGTTTGATATCTACCCAAACGTTTGTATCCATCGTAAACCAGCTTACACCCTTTATAAAAATTACCACACCAACAACTTCTGTATGCCCCAATACCAATGTAACTTTTACTGCATCCATTTCTAGTGGTGGCACAAGCCCCATTTATAAGTGGCAGAAAAACGGTATTGATGTTGGTAACAACAGTGGCATTTATACGGATAATAATATTGTGAATGGAGATTCTATTTCCTGTACTTTAACCAGTAATTCTCCTTGTGTTTCTATTACTACAGCTACTAGTAATGGTATAAAAATGGTAGTACTTAACCCTCCATTACCCACCATTACAGTAAACACCAATAAGATAATTTCTTGTGAAGGAAGTGCTATTAACTTTAAAGCTATTACGACCAATGTGGGTACAAACATTAACTATCAATGGTTGGTAAATGGAGTTAACAAAGGCACTAATTCGCCTAGCTTTATTATCTCTACCTTAAATAATAACGATTCGGTTAATTGTATACTTACATCAACAGGCGTCTGCAGTGTTTCTTCCATAAAAAGTAGGGCCATTATACTTAACATAACTCCTCCCTCTGTTTCCATAAGTAAGGATACTGTTTGTTATGGGGGTACTTATGTTTTTAATGGTAAACAATATAACAAACCAGGTACCTATAATGATACTCTAAAAACAAGTGTAGGTTGCGATAGTATAGCTTCTTTAATCTTAACCCAATTACCCCCCTCGATTTCCCTTACTACGGATACTATTTGTGAGGGAAGTTCAATTAGTTTTAATGGTAAAGTTTACACTAAGGCAGGCACCTACGCTGATACCTTAAAAACCCGTTTAGGTTGCGATAGTGTTGCAACCTTACTATTATCTATTGGCAGCCCCAATACTTCTACCACCATAGATAGTATATGCGATGGAAAATCTTATTTATTTAATGGTAATACCTATTTAAAGGCGGGTACTTATACCGCTACACTAAAAAACAAAAGTGGTTGTGATAGTATTGCCACCTTGCAATTAATAATATTGCCCAAGCCCTATGTGGATAGTATTACAGGTAATAATACCCTATGCTATAACACGAGTACTCAATTAACACAAACCACAACGGGTGGATATTGGAGTAGTAATAACCAATTTATAGCCGCAGTTATTAATAGTGGTTTGGTTACAGGTGTTAATACGGGTAACACCCAAATAATGTATACAAAAGGTAATAATTGCGGTTTTACGATAGATACTTTTCCTATCAACGTTTATGGTGCGCCCCCAATAAGTGATGGTATCACTACAAAACAACCTACCTGTACGTTTCAAGATGGCGGTAGCATTAATGTTTCGGTAACAGGTAAAGAAGCTCCTTATACTTTTAATTTTAATGGTACGCTATATTCGTCTCCATTTACTATTAATCATTTAACAGAAGGTATTTACAATATTACCATTTACAATGCCACCAATTGTATAGTAGAGAATGCTTATCCTAAACTTACCCTTAAGTACGATTCGGGTTGCGATACTTTGTATGTTCCCACAGGCTTTACTCCCGATAAAGAAATTAATAACCGCTTAAAACCTTTTGGTGGAAAATTGGTTAGTTCAGTAACCTTTAAAGTTTTTAACCGCTATGGTAATACAGTATTCGAAACCCACGATTTACTAAGCGGTTGGGATGGCAGGTTTAATGGCAAGGCACAAAATGCTGATGTTTATGTGTGGTTTCTTCAATACACCAATAAAGGTCGTACACAAACACTTAAGGGTACTAGTGTTTTAATGAGATAAATTATGGCAACTGTATTAATTACTGGAGGAACAGGAATGGTAGGTAAACACCTCATCGAATTGTTGGTTTTATTTGGTTACGATGTAATTATTTTAAGTAGAGAAAAAGTAGTTGCTCGCCGTCATGCGAGTATTAGTTATGCAACTTGGGATATTAATAACGGCACTATTGAAACAAGCGCTATCGAAAAAGCCGATTATATTGTTCATTTGGCTGGTGCAGGCGTAGCAGATAAACGATGGACAACAGCCCGCAAAAAAGAAATTGTTGATAGTAGGGTTAAGAGTAGTGAAACCCTCGTTAAATGCCTTACTACCATTCCCAATCATGTAAAAGCGGTAATTAGTGCATCGGCAATTGGTTGGTATGGTGCCGATACACCCAAAAGTAGGGTGGATGGATTTAAAGAAGAGGCTCCTGCAGATGCCCATTTTTTGGGCGATACTTGTAAACAGTGGGAAGATAGTATTTTACCTGTAGAAAAATTAGGCATCAGGTTAGTAAGATTACGTATTGGTATTGTTTTAAGCAAAACAGGTGGAGCATTAATAGAATTTAAGAAGCCATTAAATACAGGCGTTGCCGCCATATTGGGTAAAGGATCACAAATTATAAGTTGGATTCATGTAGAAGATCTTTGCCGAATGATGTTGTTTGCCCTAGAACATAACCACCTAAACGGAGCCTATAATGCAGTATCCCCACAACCTGTTACAAATAAAGCACTTACCCTTACGCTTGCCAAATTAATAAAGGGTAAACGTTTTATGGCTATTAATGTACCTTCCTTTATATTAAAAATAATGTTGGGAGAGATGAGTGTTGAGGTTTTAAAGAGCGCTACCGTAAGTAATGAAAAAATTACCCACGCCGGTTTCAAATACCAATTTGCTACTATCGATAAAGCACTTCAGGATTTACAATAAACGTATTGTTAGGGATAGTGTGTTCATCAATACCTATCATTAAACGATAGATTCATGGGTATAAATTCATTTTTAGTCAAATTATATCTTCACCTTTGTCATGATGGGGGAATTATTGTTCATTAAAATACCCCCCTGTATCATTAAGGGGAATATTTTGTTGATAAAGGGGGTGATATAATTGATATAAAAGCCCCCCTGTATCATAAAGGGGAGCGTATAGTTGGTAAAGGGGGTGATATAGTTGATAAAAAAGTTCCCCTGTATCATACAGGGGGGCTTTTTTATTATAAAGGGGAAGAAATAGTTGAAGAAAATCATGATTTGGCAACGGTTGTACGCACTTTTAAACACCTTATATGCTACCTTATCAATTATCCTCTATCAATTATCAATTATTAATACCTTCGCCGCCATTAAAAAGCAAGCGGCATCGCCGCTGCTGATGATATAAAGGATTTATGAGCGATAAATACAAAGAGTTTTCTGGGTTGAATCTTCCTGCAATAGAAAAGGAAGTATTGGCAAGTTGGGATGAGCATAGTGCATTCGAAAAAAGTGTTTCCATAAGGGAAGGAGCTATTCCGTTTGTGTTTTATGAAGGTCCCCCAAGTGCTAACGGTATGCCGGGTATTCACCATGTTATTTCTAGAACTTTAAAAGATTTGGTGTGCCGATACAAAACCATGCAAGGCTTTCAGGTAAAGCGTAAAGGTGGTTGGGATACGCATGGTTTGCCGGTGGAATTAGGTGTAGAAAAAGAATTGGGCATTACGAAAGAAGATATTGGCAAGAAGATTAGTGTAGAGGAATACAACCAAAAATGCCGTGAAGCCGTATTGCGCTATAAGGATAAGTGGGATGATATTACCCGTAAAATGGGCTATTGGGTAGACTTGAATAACCCGTACATCACCTTCGAGAATAACTATATTGAAAGTTTGTGGTGGATATTAAGCGAGCTATACAAGAAAGGATTATTGTACGAAAGTGTGAGTATCCAACCTTATAGCCCTGCCGCAGGTACAGGATTAAGTAGCCACGAATTGAACCAGCCGGGTACTTATAAAGATGTGAAGGATACAAGTGCGGTGGCGATGTTTGCCCTAACGCCCCCATCCCCTAAAGGGGGGCTTCAGAATCAAACAACAAAAGCTGCGGAACTCATACAAATAGCTGAGGCAGCTTGGAATGATTCACCCCTTCAGGGGACGGGGGTTTTCTTTATGGCGTGGACAACTACCCCTTGGACGTTGCCTTCCAACCTTGGGTTAACGGTTGGCCCAACGATAGATTATGTATTGGTAAAGACTTTCAATCCTTATACACATCTTCCAGTAAACATTATTTTGGCTAAGAATCTTTTGGCTAAATATGTAAAGGCAGAAGGTGAGAATGGAGATTTTGATGCTTATAAAGAAGGAGAAAAGATTATTCCTTGGAAGATATTAGCAGAGTTCAAAGGAAAAGACCTAGAAGAATGTCGCTACGAACAATTAATGCCTTACGAAGCCAATCAAGATACGGGTGGAGATTCTTTCCGTGTATTGTGCGACTCGTTCGTTACTACCGAAGATGGTACGGGTATTGTTCATACCGCTCCTGCATTTGGTGCTGATGACTATAAAGTGGGTAAGAAATATGGCATAGGCATCCTGACGATGGTGGATAGGCAAGGTAAGTTTGTAGATGGATTGGGTGAGTTTAGTGGACGATATGTAAAGAACTATAAGGACGACCCTAACTATGTAGACGTAAATGTGGACATCTGCGTACTCCTGAAAAAAGAGAATCGCGCCTTTAAGGTAGAGAAATACGAACACAGTTACCCGCATTGTTGGCGTACCGATAAACCAATATTGTATTATCCATTGGATGCTTGGTTTATCAAAACAACGGATCCTGTTATCAAACAACGGATGATAGATTTGAATAAAACCATCAACTGGAAACCGAAGAGTACGGGCGAAGGAAGATTTGGTAATTGGTTAGAAAATATGGTGGATTGGAACCTGAGCCGTAGCCGCTTTTGGGGAACGCCTTTGCCTATCTGGAAAACAGAAGATGGCAACGAACAGAAGATAATAGGTAGCGTGGCGGAGTTATTGGCGGAAGCAGAAAAAGCAAAAGAAGTATTGGGTGGGGAAATCAACCAGAACCTTTCTACAGAGAACCTCGACTTACACAAACCCTTTGTAGATAATATTACCCTGGTTTCTTCTAAGGGAGAACCAATGACCCGTGTTTCCGACCTGATAGATGTTTGGTTTGATAGTGGGGCAATGCCTTATGCACAACAACATTTTCCTTTTGAGAATAAAGAATTGTTTGCCAATAACTACCCTGCAGATTTCATTGCCGAAGGAGTTGACCAAACACGTGGTTGGTTTTATACACTTCATGCCATCGGTTCTTTAATAAAAGATAGCGTTGCCCATGTATTGAAAGAAGCGGGTCTCCCTCCTTTAGGTGACGGGGGCGGTAGGGCTTACAAAGCAGTTGTTTCTAATGGGTTGGTGCTTGATAAGAATGGCAACAAGATGAGTAAGCGTTTGGGTAATGTGGTAAACCCGTTCGAAACCATTGAAAAGTACGGTGCAGATGCAACCCGTTGGTATTTAATTACCAATGCAAGCCCTTGGGATAATCTAAAATTCGATTTGGCAGGAATCCAAGAAGTACAACGCAAGTTCTTTGGAACCTTATATAATACCTACCAGTTCTTTGCATTATATGCCAATGTAGATGGGTTTGCATTCAAAGAAGACTATATTCTTTTGGCTGAAAGACCAGAGATCGACCGTTGGATATTGTCTTCTTTAAACACGTTGATTAAGAAAGTAACGGAGGCAATGGATGATTACGAGCCTACACAAGCTGGTAGATTAATGGAAGAATTTGTAGATGAGCATTTAAGTAACTGGTATGTTCGTCTTTGTCGTCGTAGGTTCTGGAAAGGAGAATATGAGGGAGATAAAATTGCAGCTTATCAAACTTTGTACGAATGTTTGGAGACCTTAGTAAGGTTAATGGCACCTATCTCTCCATTTTTTAGTGATGCAGTCTTTAAGAATCTAAATGCAATTACTAAAAGGTTTGAGGCAGAGAGTGTTCACCATGTATTATTTCCTACCTATAATCAATTGGCAATAGATACTGATTTAGAAGAAAGAATGCAGTTAGCACAGGATACTTCTTCTTTAATATTATCTATTCGAAAAAAAGTAAATATTAAAGTTCGTCAGCCTTTGCAAAAAGTAATGGTGCCTGTTCTTAATCCTAAGATGAAAGAACAGTTGGAAAAGATTGAGGATTTGATTAAGGCAGAAGTGAACATAAAGGAGTTTGAATACTTAATTGATACGGAAGGGATTATCAAGAAAAAAGTAAAAGCTAACTTTAAAGCATTGGGTACTAGGATGGGTGCTAAAATGAAAGCGGTAAATGCGGCTATCATCAACTTTACACAACACCAAATTGCAGCTATTGAAAAAGATGGTGAGATTGTTTTAAACATTGAAGGAGAAGATATTACCATCCTCCTTAATGAAGTAGATATTGCCGCAGAAGATATTCCAGGGTGGAGTGTTGCAAGTAAAGGAAGTTTAACAGTTGCTCTAGATATTACCATTACAGAGCAATTACAGAATGAGGGTAATGCCAGAGAGCTTGTTAATAGGATACAAAATATTAGAAAAGAGAATAATTTTGACCTAACTGACCGTATTTTTGTAAAATTACTTGACAATAAGTCATTGTTTTCATCTATCGAGCAATATAAAGAATATATTTGCCGCGAAATTCTGGCAGACGATATACATTGGATGCAGGAATTAAATGAAGGCATTGAAATTGAAGTAAACGACACACTGCTAAAAATTGCAGTAATAAGAAAATAAATAATAGAATGGCTACAGCGAAAAAAACAATGACACCTAAGGCTGCCGCAGCAAAGTTTGCAGCAAAGAAGTCAATAAGCAATACTGAAATAGAAACAAAGGAAAGATCAGAAATACCTATTAAGAAAAAGCAAGCAGCACCTGAGAAAGTATCGGCTGAGGATATTGCAAATATGAAGATGCCCGAAATAACTACTACCAATAGTGTTCCTTATAATCCAGGTTATGTACCCATGGAAAAAAGGGTGGATACTCCACAAACTAATACTCCCTTGGTAAAGTATAGTGATGGTGACTTAAATGAATTTAGAGAAATCATTAATCGTAAGATGGATACTGCCAAAAGAGAGTTATCTTATCTACAAGGTTTAATTACCCGTAAAGATGGTATGGGTGGCGATAATGATGATGCACGTTATATGACCATGGAAGATGGAAGTATGAGCATGGAGAGAGAGCAATTGAGCCAGATGGCCAGCCGTCAAATAAGTTATATAGACCATTTAGAAAAAGCAATCATGCGTATTGAAAACAAAACTTATGGCGTATGTAGGGTTACAGGAAAATTAATTGATAAAGCAAGATTAAAAGCTGTACCACATGCTACCCTTAGTTTAGAAGCTAAACTTGGTTTAGTTAAAGCAAGCGGTGAATAAAGAATTATTCAAAATAAAAATAAGAAAGGCTACTCTAAAAGGTAGCCTTTCTTGTTTTTAACATTTTTAACAACTAACTATTGATGAAGCATTATTATTTGTTAGTTCATTTATTGATTGTTAAGGTAGATTTTATTCCTTGCTTATGTATAGAATAAACCTTTATTTATTTGTTAGGGGTATCATTTTAAAC
>Ga0007836_1000076_pt1 | contig 23723 bp, 25 predicted proteins | sample CryBogCBE23Oct07_FD_71205 | JGI IMG/M metagenome (GOLD analysis project Ga0007836, IMG submission 71205) | Freshwater microbial communities from Crystal Bog, Wisconsin, USA - CBE23Oct07 | ecosystem: Environmental > Aquatic > Freshwater > Lake | place: Crystal Bog, Wisconsin, USA | collected...
GCGTATTGGTACCAACGTTTGTACCATTTTTTGTCCATTGATAACTTGGTGTTGTACCTCCACCTGTTATGTTAGAAGTAAACGTTACCGATGTACCAGAACAGATAGTGTTATTACCCAAGATGGAGATAGTTGGCGTTATGTTTGGAGTAACACTAACAGTTATACCCGTACTTGTAGCAGTATTCGGTACAGCACAAGTTGAATTACTTGTTAGAATACATTTTATAACATCATTATTAACTAAAGTTGCATCGGTATAACTTGGCGTATTGGTACCAACGTTTGTACCATTTTTTGTCCATTGATAACTTGGTGTTGTACCCCCTCCTGTTATGTTAGAAGTAAACGTTACCGATGTACCAGGGCAAATAGTGTTATTACCAGTAATAGTAATAGTGGGAACAACATTTGGCGTAACAACCATTGTAATGCCCGCACTTGAATTAACTGCGGGTAAAACACACAATGCATTACTAGTTAAAACACATGTTATTACATCTTTATCAGCAATACTTGAGGTAGTATAAGGATTGGTGGTTGCACCAGCAATCGGAACACCATTTTTTTGCCATTGATAAGTAGGTGAAGATCCTGCACCAGTAACCGTTGCGGTATAAGTAACAGATGTTCCAGGGCAAATAGTTGTATTATTAGAAGAGATACTTATGGTTGGAACTATAATTGAGTCTATCTCAACATTAGTAGTGTAAGGACAACTAAAATTGCTTCCGTTTAAACTATAGGTAACCACATATTTTCCCCATTTGCTATTTTGTAGATCTATACTACCTGTACTATTTATAACCAAACCACTAGGTGTAGTAGTAAACTTAAAACCAACATTATCGCCCGTTGTAATTGCAGGTTCAAAACTTGGCGAAGGGCTAATACAAAAGGCTGGTCTAGAATATGCAAGGCTACTATTTAGTACCCTTACAGTAGCAGTATCCGAGTTGGTAGCACAGCCCCATTGGTTAGTTACAATATCAAAATAACTACCTGTATTGGAAGCATTTAAAAAGTTATTTGTTTGCCCATTTGCAATAGCATTATTAAAATACCACTGGTTACCATTTAAAGGAGCGGTTGAATTAATCTTAATGGTAGAACCATTACAAATTGTATCTACTGTAGGATTCAATAAAGCTTTTGCAGGGTAAGGATGAATGTTAACAATAATGGAAGTAGTATCACTTTCGCAGAGAGTTTTATTATTAAATTCTGTTATCAGGTATTTGGTAGAGCCTATCTTGTTTACATCTACAACAGGTGTTGTTAAGCTAAAATTATTGTTAGAAGGTGGTGTATTGGGCGGCGTAAACCAATGTAATACATCATTGCTAGGATCATTGACACCGACAGAAAATTTAAATGGTTGTCCTACACAAATGTCATTGGGTGTTACTGGGTTAGCAGGTGGGGTGGGTCTTTGGTCTATGCCAGCCTCGGCAGTACTTGCAGCATCATACACAGAGGATCCAGCAGTTGGGGTTAAAATGTTGCAGGTTGCTAGAGCACCCACAGAATATGTTTTGGTAGTTACATTGTAATTAATTGGATAAAATGTACCATCATTACCTAAAGCATAAGGCTGATTATAATCGCATGGGCGTTTAATACTCGCAATACCAAAAATATGTGTGGTAAAAGTTAATACATCTTTATAAGTCCATAAGGGCTTAGTTGTAGTATCAATTTCAAAAAGTTTATAAATATTTTTTGTTGCATCATCTCTACTTACCTCAAAAGCTTTTCCTCTCCAAAATATCAAATCGCCTCCAATTTGCCATCCAGTATTATCGCCGACCCTCTTTGAAGTAGCAGTAGCAGGATCGTAAGAATCTATATAATCACCCACAGCTGAATAAACTATTCCTCTACTATCAACAGATAAACCAAAACTTGAACCTGCATCGGGAAAAGCATTCGTAACCGCTTTTCCTCCATCTAAAAATCCTTTTACCGTACTAAATGAACCATAATATAGTTTATTAGCATTATCAGTAACATATAAAATAGTATCTGTTGGTGTAGCGCTTAAGCCAATACTATACGGCTTTGATATTTTAGTATTCGCCCCCCATGCCGCAACTATATCATTATTTCCACCAAAACTGTAAGGAGCGGGGCAGGTATTATCTAATGGGTTGGTGGAGTAAAGCAAATATTTAGTTGTAGTTCCTTTAGTAACCAAATAAATCAAATCGCTACTATTTTGCGAATAACCTGAATAAGAAAAAAGAAAAAGAAACGAAACAAATAGGGCTGAAATCCTCTTCATTATAAAATTTTTATTATTTCGCCGCAAATTAGTGCTATAAAAGTGAATACACTGCAATTATATTGAAAATTTGCAAAAAGATAATAAAAACTTAATATTAATTATTGAATTAATATTAATTACTATTCTTAAACACTCGCCTTATTAATGGATATAGTTTGTTTTAGTTATTTAACTTTTATTACGCTAAACAATAAAACCAATATGTAAAATCTTACTTTAAACTTCCACCCAAGTATGATCTGCCATTAACCTTACCGAAGCAATATATTGTTTATAAGTACAACCTCTTCCCCATTCTTGAGGAGAAATAAGAGATAATGCGTGCGTGGTATCTTGTTGTTCATATAGGTGATAAATGTGTCCTATTTGTGGTTTAAACTTTAATGTGGCTTCATATATCATTAAACTAAGCTCTTTGCGTTTATTAATTTCTTGTGCCTGCCTCGCTAATAATTCAATTTGTTCTTTAATTTGCTGTAACTGCATATTAGTTTGTTCCTCCATAGCACTAAGGGCTTTATGCTTAATTACCCCTTCTTTAGTAGGCCGTATAGCCACGCCACTTATGCTAGAAGCATAAGGCAACACGCTCATCTGTTTGTGGTAAACTTCTGTATTTATAAATGGCTCTTGTTTACTATTTAATCCTTTTTGAGTAATCTTCATATATCCATTTGCCAAAATTTCTTTTATTACGTATAATACCACTACATCTTCTTTTATAAATTCAACTTCCAACGTAGATGAATTTTTAATTGTAGACTTTACACTATCTGCTATTTCTTGGTTATCAAGGGGATGCAATTCACCATCTGGTTTTATTTCATATTGCGAATAAAAGGCATCATTGGTCATAGAAACCCAATTTATACTTATACCTAACTCATGACCATTTTTAATGCTTTCTATTTTATAGTTTCCACTTTTGGGAATTGAACCAAACTGAAAGTTGCATTTTTCTGGAAACAATTGCCAAGATGCAAGAAAGTTATATGCTTGAACCATTTTATGTATTCTATTTTATTAAAAGTAAATAATGTAACACTTGCCATTATAAAAGGTTGATGGAAGAAGTTTTACACTCATGTAGCACTTTTATAAGATCCTCAATAACATTTATAAGACCCTCTAAAAGCTGTAGAGGATGGTGTAGAAACTTTGTAGGATCCTCTACAATATTTATAAGACCCTCTAAAAGCTGTAGTGGATGATGTAGAAACTTTGAAGGATCCTCTAAATACTATTGAAGATCTTATAAAACTGCTGATAGGTGATGTAGAAACAAAAAAGAAAACTTTAAATAACCAAAATATAATTACAACTTGGTGCTTGATACCTAAAAGAAACTTGTATAGTAAAATGGAGAAGTAGAATCATTAACAATCAATGAGTATTCTTTTATCCTTTTGGGAATGGGTTCGTTATTTTCAATTACATCATTTAATGATAATAGTACTAAAAGAAAAAGGCAGCTAAAAATAGCTGCCTTATCAAAATTCACTTTCATAAAACCTTAAACTGTAATTGATTAATTTATTTTAACCAAAACATCTTCAATATAATTAGTTCTTACAACAATTTCTTTTGTTTGAACAAAATTTTCTTTGTTAGATACGATGCTAAAGCTCACCCTTTTAAAATCAATAATCATTGGAAAAAGTACTTTCTTATGAAATTGTTTGTTATTGTATTGTTTTTCGTAAAGCACTTCACCATCATCACCTGTTACTACAAAAGAAAAGGTGTTTCCTTTTACATTGTTGTAATTAACATCAAACTCTAAGCTATTTTTTTGATTGCCAAGATATTTTACTTCAAGTTTATTAGATTTTAAAGAGTCAACAATTTTATCACCTCCCAAATTAAATGTAGTTGTAGATGGTTTTGTTGCGTTTGCATGCATTGAAAAGAATAATGCAGCAGCTATCATATTACCTAAAAAAAACCTTTTTGCCATTTTGTTTAAATCTATCTTCTTCATAACTGTATTTTTAAAATTTTAAAAAATTTTAGTCACACGACAAGTGAACAGTTGTTAGAGACGTTACCCTTTTTTCTAGGGCGAAGCAGGCGTTTCTCATTTAAGGCAAGGCAGCCGTTTGTGAAGTAATTTGGTTTTTTTAACCCTGCAGAGTTACTATTAATACCATAAGGTAGAAAAAGGTAACCCACTACAGTTAGTTTATGCTTTTTAATAAAGAAACAAATACGCTTTAATGTATGCTAGCAAAGGCTTACACTTAAGTTGATTAATTTATACAAATGATAATAATTGAGAGTAGAATTACCCTTCATTCACAAAAAAAGAAAAAACAGTAGTGCCATAATTACGTTGAAAACTAAAACTTGGATAAGTTTCATAGTTATTGCGGGGGGTGTGCTCCAATACAAAATAGCCATCCTTTGCTATCAATCCCTTACTCACTATTATTTTGGGCAAATCATCAATAGTATTTAGCGCATAAGGTGGTCCAGCAAAAATAAAATCGAATGTTTCATTACAGGTATTCAGGTAATTAAAAACATCCATTTGTATCACCTTTGCATTTTCTATTTTTAATATTTCTAGGTTCTTTTTAATAAAAGCTTGCATGACTGCATCTTTTTCAATAATGGTCAAAGAAGTGGCACCTCGCGATGCTAGCTCGTAACTTATGCAACCTGTACCCCCAAACAAGTCTAGTGTGTTTGCATCTTCAAAATCTATTCTGTGCTGTAGAATATTAAATAAACCTTCTTTAGCAATATCAGTAGTTGGCCTTGTATGTGGCATAGATGCAGGAGGATTTATTTTTCTACCTCCATATTTACCAGAAATTATCCTCATTTAATGCTTTTTTCCTACTAAAATAAATTTAGATAAGGGGTGAGGTAGTGTTTTGGATATTTGGTAAAATCGTGAAGCACTGTAAGTTCTTCATTAGGAAATTCGAAAGTAATACGAGGAAATACCTTCTTTATATTTTCATACAAAGCAGTTTTTATTTCAATCATACCCGAAAGTTCAATCGTTGTTTCTTCTGGTCGAAGTTTGTACTGTTGTAAGATATTTAATAGATGATATAAAATATCCTCAGATGTATTTTGCGTATATAACTGTGCTATCAATAATTGGTTATTGTGTAATAAACCTACCATCATCTCACCACTGTACAACTGAACCTTTAAAAGGGTATGGTTATAAGGACGCTTGGGTGAAAGCAGGTTTTCAATAAAGTATTTAAAGCTATTATGTATGGTAATCATCATCAAATTACTATTAATGGCGTCCATTAAAGTTCTTTTAATTTTGGTTGCTACAGTAATAGCAGGTTGTACATCAATTGCCTCTGTTTTAATCACCTGATTAATAACATCACCATGAATAAGCTGTAGGTATTGGGCAGCAGTAGATTCCTTAAATAAATTAGAAGGTATTAAAACCGTTTCGGGTAGATTTAAGTAAATGCGGGTATCAATAAAACCACGGCTCAATATTTTAGAGCGCGATCTAATGTCTTGAAATATATCGTACCACTCTTCTTCTTGACTATTAAAATGATATACCTCCACCGCCGAAAGCTCCCCTTTTGTAGAAAGCTTAACCATACAAGCAATATGGCAATTACTAATTTCGATGATTAATTGATCACTATTAAACGGCGATTTAATGGAGATGTCACCATATACACCCACTGCTTTCTTTACCATAGTAAATTATTAACTGCAATGATAAAAAAAATAAAACATTTGTTAGGCACTATTTAAACACATAGCTGCATATAAACCAATAAAAACATAAGGTTTTAGCTAATGTTTGATAAGGTTAATATAGTATCAGCTAAAATTTTCCAACTATACTTTTTCTTTTCTTCCTTAAGATAAGGTATAAAATGATTGAAACCGATGGTATACAACGCTTCAATTTTATTGGCAATGGATGTTGGGTTGGGTTCTGCCACCAATCCTACTTTACCATCAGGTACTAGCGAGGGTAAGCCTCCAACATTGGTAACCAGCATTGGCTTCTCAAAATGATAAGCTAGTGGGGTTACACCACTTTGTGTTGCTTGACGATAAGGTTGAATTACAAAATCGGCAGCACTTAAGTAATACCTTACTTCGCTATCTTGAATAAAGTCTGTACGTAGTATTAATTGATTTGCTATGTTTAATTCGGCAATTAAATCGTCATAAAGTTTTCTATCTTCATAAAACTCTCCCGCAATCAATAGTTTGCAGTTATAAGCAGCACTCGTAGGAGTAATTTCTTTAAGCAACTTCATTGCTTGTAATAAAATATCTAGTCCTTTATATTTACGAATAAACCCAAAGAACAGGATTATTTTGTCATTTATAGGTATGTTTAAATGTTTACGGGCTTCTTCAATGGGTAAAGCTTCTCCAAAATTATCGTATAGGGGATGCACAATTTGTTTAGAAGGTTTGGCGGTAAAGCCCTTTAAATCGATTAAAACCTTTTCGCTCATGGTAATAAAAGCATCCATTGGTTTAAAACAATATTGGGTAAATTGTTTATCACCAGGGCGTTTTTCATGTGGAATAACATTATCTGCAATACAGACAAGCTTGGTTGTTATATTTAATTTTACCAATCTTAAAATAGTACCCAAACAAGGCCCCATAAAAGGTAACCAATAACGAATAACTATTATTTGAGGCTTTAACTTTCTTAATTTATTACCCACAATTAACCAATTAAACGGGTTTACCGAATTAATGCAAACATTAATAGAAATATCTGTTGGCTTAGGTTCGGAAGAATATTGGGTGGTGCCTGGAAACAAAAAACCAGGGTATTGCAGGGAGAACGTATAGATAGTAGTATCAAAATCCTGATTTTGAAACTGACGAGCAAGCCGTTCATCAAAAGATGCTAATCCACCTCTTAAAGGATGTGCAGGGCCGATAATAACTACTTTGTGTTTCATTTTATAATGGGTGGAGGTATTATTAATTGAAGTCCATCTATATTAAGAAAATGCTTTTCATTCATAGTAGCAAATGGGGAATTGTTGTGCAAAGCAGTAGCGGCTATAGCTAAATCTCTAAAGTCTATTGATTTACGTTTTATCTTTAAAGCACGCTCAATTAAAATGGAGGTAAATATTAAGGGAGAGGTTAAGGGTACTATTATAATGTTGATAAAGAAGTTATCCCAAAAAGGTTTTTGTGCTGAATTAGACCCAGTATAAATTTCATATTGTGTTATAACTGAAACATAAAAAGAGTTGTAATTCTCCGAAAGTGTTTCAAAAAAGCTATTTCCTTTATTATCTTTCCTAAAATATTCAATTAATACTGAGGAATCAAGATAGATTAATCGGTTATTTTTTTCAACCATGGGTGTCTTTTCTCATAGAAACTAATTTGTTCGGGAGTCATTACTGGACCATTTAGTATTAACTCCCTAAAAGCTTTCTGCTTTTTAGTAAGCCTTTTCTTTACACTTAAAGGTTTTAATATTGTTACAATTGCACCCATAATAATTTGTTGTACACAACAAATACAAAGTAAAGAAGTATTCACATTAATAAAACCATATTTATAACCCTAACTTCTCTTCAATTAAATAGTTATTGCGTTCACTACTACTTCTACTCACCAACTCGGCAATAAAACCTGTTAAAAAAAGCTGTATCCCAATTATCATTACTGTTAAAGCTATATAGAACCCTGGCCGGTTGGTTAATGAAAAACTACTATCTAGTGCTTTATTAACTGCTAAGTAAATACTGACAAAGAAGCCAATTAAAAAACTTAATGTGCCATACAAACCAAAGAAGTGCATGGGGCGTTTGCCAAACTTATTTAAAAAGGTAATAGTAGTTAAGTCAAGAAAGCCATTTATAAATCGTTCCCATCCAAACTTAGTGGTACCATATTTTCTTGCCCTATGTTCTACTACCTTTTCTCCAATCTTTCTAAACCCTGCCCATTTTGCTAAAACAGGAATATAACGGTGCATCTCACCAAATACCTCTATACTCTTTACAACTTTTCTTCTATAGGCTTTAAGACCACAGTTAAAGTCGTTTAGTTTAATTCCAGAACTTGCTCTTGCTGCGGCATTAAACAGTTTAGAGGGAATGTTTTTAGTGAGCGCATTATCAAAACGTTTTTGTTTCCAACCACTAACAAGGTCGAAGCCGTCTTCTAAAATCATTTTTCTAAGTTCAGGAATTTCATCAGGACTGTCCTGCATATCTGCATCCATCGTAATAACCACATCTCCATTAGCGGCTTTAAACCCTTCATTTAATGCAGCACTTTTTCCATAATTACGTTGCAGTTTTATTCCTTTTATATTACCATTATTAATAGATAACATCTTAATAATTTCCCAACTCTCATCGGTACTACCATCATCAACTAATATTATTTCGTACGAGTAATGATTAGTATCTACCACTCGTTGAATCCATGAACATAATTCTGGCAAAGATTCTTCTTCATTAAGTAAGGGAACAACAATTGATATATCCATAATGATGGTTTTTGAATCAAATACTTTCTTTAATTTTTCTATTAATCATTTTATCTTGTACTAGCTTAATCATAGATCCAATTAAAGATCCTACTATACCAATAGCAAGATTAATCATTACTGTTCTTGAAACAATAATGATATGCTGTACTTTAATAAATGTTGCTTTGTTTGCGATTACCGCATCAACTTTATCGCTATGTTGCTGTTTTAGTGCATCTACATATTGATTAAATAGTTGGTTTACATAATTAGGAAACAACAAATTAAGCGCAAGCAACATGTAAATAAAAAGAATACACACTGCAACAGCAGTAACCTTAAAGCCGTACCCAAACAACTCGCTAAAGAGAATTTGCCCCTTTAGTGAATAATTATGCCATAAAACCGCTACAATTATACCAACAGCTAAAAGAGAACTACTTAGGTAAATAGTCCAATTAGAAAATTGTAGATGAGATAATTGTATGGTAACATCGCACATTATTAAGATGGCTCCAATAATTAGTCCTTTATTAATGTGTGCTTTCTTGTTGGTAGTTTCCATTAGTTTTTGTGCCATTTTCCTTTTGTGTAAACTCCTACTATTTTACCGGGTAAAGAAACATTGAAGAAGGCACTATTTGCCGATTTACTTTTATTATTACCGGAACTTAAAATTGTATCACCCACTCTTGTAAACAAAGTTAAATCGGCCTCGCATCCTATATCTATCTTGTTGATGGGTAAATTAAACAAAACACGCGCATTATTGCATAATAAATCTACCAAAACTTGCACACTTAATCCATCAAACAATTGGTTAATTATGTAAAAACTTGATTGTAAACCTATCATTCCATAAGCCGCGTATTCAAATTCACAAGTTTTGTTATCCCAGTTTTGTGGTAAATGATGGCTCGTTATACAATCAATAATACCTTCCTCAACAGCATTTCTCAAAGCCAACCTATCTGCCCTTATTCTTAAAGGCGGGTTTACTTTTAAATTTGTATCATAACTTACCATATCCTCATCACAATAAAATAAATGATAGGGTGTTACGCTACAAGAAATGGAAATACCTTCCTTTTTTGCTTCCTTAATTAGTTGCACACTTTGGGCGGTTGTAATTCCCGTTATATGCAATTTACTTTCGGTATATCTTAATAAATCTAGGTCGCGCTTTACAATTAATGTTTCTGATAAGGCCGGTATTCCTGGTAAACCTAATTGAGTGGAGATAACCCCTTCGGTTATTAATCCAAACGAGCCAATACTTTTATCAATGGGAAGTTGAATGATTGCACCCTCAAATGCTTGGATATATTGAAAAGCTTTTAATAGCAAACCAGCAGATTGTACTGGATGCAATCCATCAGAAAAAGCTATTGCACCTGCTTGTTGCATCTCATACATTTCGGCAAGGTCTTTTCCTTCTAGGTTTTTTGATATTGCACCTATTGGATACACGTTAATAGCAAGTCCTTTAGATTTTTCGGTTATATAACTTATCTGTGGTTTATTTTGAAGAGATGGCTTTGTATTGGGTACCACAAAAACATGGGTAAATCCTCCAGCTATTGCTGCCTCCGCACCCGATTCTATGCTTTCTCTATACTCAAACCCAGGATCTGCAAAGTCGGTAAATATATCTACCCAACCCTGAGAAACGGTTAACCCTTCTATTGAAATAGTTTCATCAACTAGTTCATGTATCGATTCTTGAATATTAATAATTAGACCATCTTCCAAAAGAATGTCTTGAGTCTTACCAAAGAAGGGGGAGTATTTATCAGCAATCAGTACATTTTTTAATAGCAACTTCATATCCGAAACCCAATTTTTGTTGCAAGATAAATGTAAAAAGGTTAATGACTCTTATATTTGCAATCCTTTTAACTGTTCGGGACGTAGCGCAGTCCGGTTAGCGTACACGTCTGGGGGGCGTGAGGTCGCTGGTTCGAATCCAGTCGTCCCGACTTTCAATAGCTGCTTTAGATGATCTAAGCAGCTATTTTTATATACTCACAACAACTTTTGTTTCAATGTTAAGTTTTATCTTAAATAGATTATCAATAGTATATTTTGATAATATTGCCATAAAATAAACACGATGTACAATAGTCTAGCTGTTTTTTGTGGTAGCCGTCAAGGCAATAACCCAATATATGCTCATTATGCCGCCCAATTGGGTGTATGGATGGCAGAACATAAAATTACCCTCATTTATGGGGGAGGTAGTTTGGGCATTATGGGGGCAATTGCTAACAATGTAATGGGGCATGGTGGTAAAGTAATAGGTGTAATTCCCGACTTATTAACGCAGTGGGAAGTGGGTCATAAAAATATAACCCAATTGCACATCGTTCCAGATATGCACATTAGAAAAAAGATGATGTATGAGTTGTGCGATGCTGCAGTGGTATTGCCTGGAGGCTATGGCACCTTAGACGAATTATTTGAAATGCTTACCTGGAACAGTTTAAACATCCACTCTAAAAAGATTATTCTTTTAAATGCTGATGGATACTACACCCATTTGTTGGCACATATTAAAAACATGCAAACAGAAGGGTTCTTACATGAAAAGTGGAGCGATCGATTGGTTATTGTTGAAACCCCTCAAGCTATTTTTAATTTCTTGAGTGAAAATAAAAGTTAAACCCTCCACGTAAAATGGGAATTGGATTTCCTGTTGTATAATCAACATAAGGTGAGTTTCTTTCCCGAGCAAGATCTAGCATTAATAGCGTATAAAAATAGCTTTTCCCAATTATTCTATGACCGTACCCTATGCCTACCAAAAAACTATTAGAGCTGTAATTATAACTACCAGATGCATCATTGTATATAATTTTGTTTTTACTCCAATCTTTTTCAGGCATTGCCTGAATAAAAATATTTTCTAATGGGTGAACTCTTACAAAAACACCTGCACTCGTATTGGTAGTATGCTGTTTAGTGGACGCAGATAGCGAGGAAGTGGTAGCGTAATAGTTGATACTTGTAGCCAAACCCACATCAAACAATTCGGATATCGAATAGCCAATTTCGGGTATTGCACCAATATTAAAAGTGTTGGTGGTATAGTTACCACCATTTGTGTTGCTACTGTATCCTAAACTGATACCACCTCCCGAAAAAACCCTATACCAATCAAAAGCAGCAGAAGTCTCAGGTTGTTTTTTTGGAGCTGATTCATCATGGCTTTCTTGAGCGTATGAAAACTGTGAAATGGCAAGTATCAATAAACAAATCAGTATCTTTTTCATGCTGTAAATATACAATTGTGCATAATTGAATTGTATTTACTAATTAATAAAATGAAGTAGCTGTTTAAATTTAAACATATTATTTTGAAAATAATATAAAATTATCTCCTTTTTTCTAATGAAAATTGAATTATAAACGATAAAACCCCTATTTTGCTAACTTAATTATTTTAAACTGTACTAAGAAATACACAACAACATGAGTTTATTTGTAAAGAAACCGTTAGGAAGTCTGCTTGCCGAAGCAGAAAACACAACAGAAGGTTTAAAGAAAACATTAGGTAAAGGCTCTTTAATTGCCTTGGGTATTGGTGCTATTATTGGTGCTGGACTTTTTTCAATTACAGGGGGTGCCGCAGCAAACCAAGCCGGCCCGGCCATTACTATTTCGTTTGTTATTGCAGCATTTGGTTGTGGTTTTGCAGGGCTTTGTTATGCAGAATTTGCAAGTATGATTCCTGTTGCGGGTAGTGCTTACACGTACAGCTACGCCACAATGGGTGAGTTTATTGCTTGGATTATTGGTTGGGATTTAGTATTAGAATATGCAGTTGGTGCTGCTACTGTAAGTATAAGTTGGAGTAGGTACTTGGTAAAATTTTTGCATGGTTTTGATATAACCCTGCCCTCGTGGATGATGACGGGTCCGTGGGATGGGGGCGTAGTAAACTTGCCTGCTATATTTATAGTAATTATCATGAGTTTACTATTAATAAAAGGTACCAAAGAAAGTGCTACCGTAAATGGTGTAATTGTTTCCTTGAAGGTTACCGTTGTTTTAATATTCATTTTTCTTGGTTGGAAGTATATCAATACCGCAAATTATTCTCCTTACATTCCAGATAATACCGGAACTTTTGGCGAATTTGGTTTTAGTGGTATCGTGCGTGCTGCGGCTATTGTTTTCTTTGCTTACATCGGTTTTGATGCGGTAAGTACTGCTGCGCAAGAAGCTAAGAATCCTAAAAAAGATATGCCTTGGGGTATTCTTGGTTCATTGGCTATTTGTACCGTTTTGTATATATTGTTTGCACACGTTATGACGGGCGTGGCTAACTATACTTCATTTAAAGGTCAGGATGGTATTGCCCCGGTTGCCGTTGCAATTGAGCACATGGGTAAACAAGCACCTAACGGAAGTTGGATACCCGATTATCCTTGGTTGAATAGAGCGATTATTGTAGCTATATTAGGTGGCTATTCATCAGTAATAATGGTGATGTTAATGGGACAAAGTAGGGTATTCTTTAGTATGAGTAAAGACGGGTTAATTCCTAAAGTATTCTCGGATGTACATCCTAAATTTAGAACTCCAGCTAAAAATAATTTATTATTCATGTTGTTTGTAAGCCTTTTTGCTGCTTTTGTACCTGCAAGAGTAGTGGGCGAAATGACTAGTATTGGTACTTTATTCGCCTTTATTTTAGTTTGTATTGGGGTAATGGTGATGCGTAAAAAAATGCCCGATGCTCCACGTGCATTTGTTACGCCTCTAGTGCCATTAGTACCTATTTTAGGCATTGGTACTTGTTTGTTTATGATGGTATTTTTACCGCCAGATACTTGGATTCGTTTGGTGGTTTGGATGTTAATTGGTTTAGATGTTTATGCTTACTACGGTATTAAAAATAGTGTTTTAGGAGGTGGAAAAACCAAAAGGGCTGGTTCGGTTGCTATGAATGTTACTGGGTTGGCTTTGTGTGCGTTATTGGCAATTGTAGGTTTGTGGCAACAAGCTACCGTGGGTTGGAATGCAGATAAAACCTTATTGTATGTGTCTTTTGGCTTCTCGTTATTGCATATCATCATCTTTAGCTCCAAGCTAGCAAAAAAATGAATGTAAAAACTGTACAATCCGGCTTAAATAATTGTATTTAAGCCGGATTTTTTTATATTTTTTCTATATATCCTGAATTACACCACTTTAATTTTATACAAATTATAGGTTGCATTGGTAGCTAAGATTAAAGTATTTATAGCCGATTATATCAATCAACCATCTATCACTTCCCTTCCTAAGTATTTACATAATTGTTTATATAAACAGTGATGAAGGTACTTATCCATACGCCTCTTAAAGAATATATACAGGAGCATTCATCAAAAAAAGGGTCTATCTTATACCTGCAGGGGGGTCTTCCAACATAAAATAACTGCCCCTGCATACCTGCAGGAGGTCTTCTAGCATAAAATAACTGTCCCTGCATACGTGAAGGGGGTCTTCCAACATAAAATAAGTGTCCCTGCATACCTACAGGAGGACTTACAGCATAAAATAACTGCCCCTGCATACCTGCAGGGAGGCTTCTATTGTAAGATGAGCGTACTTGCTCAACAAAAAAATACAAAAAAGAGGGTTTCGAAACAAAAAAAATACCAATGAAGTACGTGATGTTATCTTGTATTTTTAAACGTATTAATAAGCTCCTTATGTTTTAATGCCGCTTTATTAGCGTTAATAAAAAATAGATTAATAACTCACCTTAAGCAGATTTATAATTTTTAAATTAAAAGTAAAAAAAATAACTATATATGCATATTAGGCACATAGAGATTAAAACAGGGAAGGAAAAAGTGTTTCACTTTTAGGTTAAATAGACTGGTGTATTAAAAAGCACAGCTTTTTTCTATGTTTTCTTTTATTTACTTGTAACCTTATCGATGTGCCCACTGTGTCTATAAGGTGAAAAACCTTCAATTTGTTTAAACATTTGTAAGATGCGTTAATAACCAAAGTGAAGAGAAAAGCTGATCATTCTCGATTGTATTTTATCAAAAATGGCAGAGTACTTTAAGTTTTCATCACGGGCATGAATGTTTGCCAAACCATAACTAAACTTAATTTCGGGAGATATTGTTACAAAAGGTAAAAAGAATTCGAAGCCTAAGCCTGTTTCCAACGCAAAATCATTGCCTTTGAGTTTAATTAAGCCCTCAGCATTTCTGGCAGATGAGTTACTAGTGATATCTTTATCAAAACGAACCCCACCTAATACATAAAACTGAAAATTATCTATTCGGTCCGAGTTAAATTTTATTTGAACAGGAAGGCTTATTAAAGTAGCAGGTAATGTTTTCTTTACATTAACAGATTCATCTAAAGCCAAAGAATCTTTATTAAGGGTATATTTAAAATATTTGGCACCACCAATTACCAATTGTGGGTTTATTCTAAGTTGCAGATGGTCGTTAATGCGTGCAGTACCTAAAAAACCTAAGGTGATACCACCACTTGCACCCGGTTCGCCCACTTGCACACTATCGTGCTGTAGAAAATAAGCCGACTTTGTGGGGTGCAAAAAAGTTGAATTATAACCTAGTGTGATACCAAAGTAGTAAGGTTCTTTTGCATGATCTGGTCTATACATTTCCATATCCTGTGGCTGCGCAAAGCAAGATATAGTAACCATTAAACCTATAACTAATCCTAATAATTTTATTTGTATCCGCAATAAATGGTGCATATTCCTAAAGTAAGCGTTTTTAAATAAGTTTTTGTAAAACCAGCCTGTTGCATAATGCCTAAAAATGAATTTCCTTCTGGAAAAGCTTGTACACTATCATTTAAATATTGATAGGCATCTTTATTTTTAGCAACCATCATTCCAAAACTTGGCGCAATGGTATTCATATATAAATTATAAAAGCTTTTAAATAATGGGTTTTTTGGTTTAGAGAATTCTAGTACCACCAATTTACCACCTGGCTTTAATACCCTATTCATATCGGTGAGTCCTTTTAAAAGGTTTTGAAAGTTTCTAACCCCAAAGGCAACCGTAATGGCATCAAAAGAAGCGTTGTCGAAACCAATGTTTTCACTATCACCCGTAAATAACTCTATGGTATGCTGTAAACCCTTTTCGGCAATCTTTTTTCTACCCAAATCTAGCATCCCTTCACTAATATCAATCCCTACTATTTTATTAGGTTTTAGTAGTTGGTACGTCATCAAAGCAACATCAGCAGTGCCTGTAGCAACATCCAAAACCGATTGTGGGTTTATACTAGCCAACTGCTTGATGGCCTTCTTCCGCCAGGTAATATCTATACCCGCACTAAGAAAACGGTTTAGGAAATCGTACCTAAAAGCAATACTATCAAACATAGTAGCCACCTGCTCTTTTTTACTAAGACTGCTATTTTTAAGCGGCATGATGTTATCGTGTGCAAATTCTCCCATCGGTGCGAATATATTATTATTAAACATTAACTGCTATTTACTTACAAATGAGGTATATAATAGTTGGTTAATATTTTATTTATGGGGAGGGGGATATTTGATAATGGATAATTAAAAATGAGTAAGTGTTTCGCAACCATTACTTAAAACCAAACCTATAACGCATAAATTTATAAACCACAACCTATACACAATCGCTCATAACCCATCCTTAAGTTGGGCTTATTTGGCATTTGACATTGAGGTGATGAGGGCATATAAATAATTTACGATGTCCATCTCTCCTTGGTAATTTATTTCAGTATTGGTTGTTGAAGTATCTGTATGAAAAGAAACGTAGGATAGCGTGTTAGATAAGTTTGAGAGAAAAGGGGTATGCGTACTATCCATTTGCACCCCTATGTTTTTATTGTGCGTATCTACCAATGATTTATTGATAATTGAATCGGAAGAATTGAAATCAGCAATTAATTTGTTTGAATAAGTGGATACATCACCAATGTTTACCATACAACTTGGTGGATTGCTTTGTATATGTTTATCAATATAATAAGTACTCCCCAATTTGGCAGAGTCATTATTATGAAAGTAAACAAACCTAAAGTTTGTGCTTTTAGTTGAAGAGATTGATAATTTTTTAGCCAATTCTATCATTACAGGTATTCCACTTATTCTATTGGTAGTTGATATAATAATTGTAGTAGAAGCATGATTATCTAGAGCGAAAAGCGTATTAAAGCCCATTGATAAGTTATCTACTATAGAAACAGATGCTTCAACAGATTGTGTAGCACTTTTATCTATAAAAAGAGACTTGATTCCCTTTTTTGTGATATACATTACAGGAATGGCGACTGTTTTTGTAGCATCCATTTTATTAAAATAGATGCTATCTGCTAGCTTACTGCTATTATAAAAGAACAATGCAGTAGCCCTTTTTGCTACAGATTTAATTATATACCTTTTTATAGCTGAATCTACATTTATTGTACTTGAATTGGCCTCCTCTAACCAATCTTTAATATCCTTAAACCAACAGTTTCCAGGCTCATTCATAGACATTGCTGCAAATGTTTTAATACTACCTGTACCACTATAGGGAAGTGGAAAATAATCAGTAAACAACACCGCTTCTTTATTTTGTACCACTAGAGAACAGTTCTTTATTTGCTTACCATTATTGATGATAAAGGGATCTAAATAACCAGATTCGCCATCCTGTACTAAACCTAATGTATAAAACTGACTAACTAAATAATTAGCTGAAGTGGTGCTATCTGCAATAATTGATTGGGTATGTAGTTTAAGGTTTGCAATTAGGTTTGCGATTGCTAGTTTCTCTGCTAGTGCTTTTTTCTTTTTATTTTGAGAAAAAATAAATAGGGGAAGTAATAATAACATCAAAAAGTAGCCCTTCATACAACTTGCATTAGCTATTACAAATATAATGGGGAATAATAATAAGCTGCCCGAGTTAATTATTTGCCATTGAACACATAATTAATATTTGCATCTAGCTCTGAAGCGTATAATTACAAAATTTTCGTTGTTCCAATCATTTAAACAGTCATAAAGTAATTCTAAACAATTAGCGCATAAAGGCTTTAAGTAATAAAAACAAACTACTATTGTAAGTAATTAATTTAAACAATTGTTTTTAAACAATACAATTTGTAGACAGTTATTACAACTTAACTCACCATTCATCCACAACTATGGCTACATACAATGCATTTGCAGCACCACGAATACCAGAATTCCGTAATTTTTTATTAGGCAGATTTATGTTCATCATGGGTTTAAGAATGATGGGCACCTTAGTAGGATGGTGGGTGTATGAATTAACACAGGAACCTTTTGCCATTGGTTTAATAGGATTAAGCGAAGTAATTCCAGCAGTTTCCTTGGCTTTATATTCTGGTCATATTATTGATATTAGTGAGCGTAAACGACTGATGTTAACGGGGATAGCCCTTTATTTTCTTGCTGCTGTCATGTTAGTAGTATTATCTACTAAACTAACAGCAACCTTTATCAGCAACCATATCATTGTACTTTGTATTTATGTCATCATCTTTTTTACTGGTGTTTTTCGTTCGTTTACAGGTCCTGTTTTTCATGCCATAATAGGTACTATTGTTCCTAAAGATACTTTACAAAATGCAACTACTTGGAACCAAAGCACTTGGTTAACCGCCTCTGTTTTAGGTCATGCAGGCGTAGGATTTTTAATTGCAGGAATAGGAAATACGGGCGCATTAACTGTAATAGCTAGTCTTTCTGCCACGGGGTTTATATTATTATCCCGACTAAAACCTAAACCACCTATGAATGATAGGGGTGAAAAGAAAACTTTAGAGAGTGTAAAGGAAGGGCTTCGTTTTGTATTTAAGACCAAGGAAGTATTAGGGGCATTAACACTAGATTTGTTTGCTGTATTATTTGGTGGTGCCGTTGCAATGATTCCTGTTTTTGCAAAAGATATTTTAAAAGCTGGTCCAGTTGGGTTTGGTTGGCTTAATGCTGCATCGGATATTGGTAGTGTAATAATTATTATAACCCTTACACTAAACCCTATAAAAAAGGAACAAGGTAAAAAACTAATGTATGCGTTAACAGGGTTTGGTATATGTATCATCACGTTTGCTTTATCTAAGCTGTTTTGGTTGTCTTTTGTAATGCTTGTTGTAAGTGGTATGTTAGATGGAATAAGTGTTGTTATACGCGGTACTATCCTACAAATGAAAACGCCCGATAACATGCGTGGGCGTGTAATGAGTGTAAACTCTATGTTTATTAGTAGTAGTAATGAGTTGGGACAATTTGAAAGTGGTGTTGCTGCCAAACTCATGGGTGTAATTCCATCGGTAGTTTTTGGGGGTTGTATGACCTTGTTAGTAGTTGGTACTACATGGTTTAAATCGCCAGCACTAAGAAAAATGGAATACTAAAACTAGAATCTTTTACCGCGGTCTGTTACTTAAGTTTATACTTACTAAAAGATGTTTTTATATAGACCGAGTTAAGGCAATCGGATGGTCACGAAAGTTTACAATACTATCAAGACAAGCATTTGCAATGGTTATAGATAGAAAGTGTAATATTCTAAATGGTAGCAGGATGCATGAATCGAATGGTTGTGTTTTAAGTATTGGACTTTTACATTAGCTTTTTATTGATTGGTTAGGATAAAAGCACAAGCGGTTGGCATAAACCAACCACTTGTGGCTCATGTAATAATATACAACAACTAGTTAAGCAAATCTTTCATACCAAAAGCTGTTAAGAAGTTAACATACTCCTCTTTTACTTTTACGTTGGCTCTTTCCACAAATTCACCCGTCATGCCATCTACTACAGTTCTTAAAGGTCTTTCGCCTTTAGGTGTTTCAATTAGTTTCAAAATAGCATCAGGCACCATTTGAGGATTGGGTTTCATCATCTCGAACATTTGCCCCATACCTGCACCAATTTGCTCTGGCACTTTGGCTAAATCACCATATTGGTTATAAACTTCCGCATCTGAACCATAAGTTGATTTACCAAATATTTCTGTAGGAAATGCACCGGGTTGAATCATTACCACATCTACACCCAATGGGCGCACTTCATAATGAATACCTTCTGTTAAACCCTCTACAGCAAACTTAGTAGCATTGTAAACCGTCATAAAAGGTGCAGAGAATCTACCCAATCCACTAGAGATATTAATGACCAATCCGGCATTTTGCTTTCTCATTTGCGGTAAACTAGCTTTTAGCATCCGCCATGTTCCCTTTACATTTACATCAAACATTTTCTCTACATCTTCCTCGGTATAAGCTTCTGCAAGACCGCCACCAAAGAAACCAGCATTGTTAACCAATACATCTAGTTTACCTTCTTTTGCAATAATTTCGGCAACTACTTTGGTTACTTCGGAACCATTGGTTACATCTAGTTCTACTACATTAATATTTTCTATAGCAGCTAATTCTTTAGCTTTTTCAGCATTTCTGCCCTTGATATCCCTAATAGTTGCATAAACGGTGTATCCTTTAGCTGCACAACTTTTTGCAGATAAATACCCAAAACCACTATTGGTACCTGTAATTAATACTACTTTTTTGTCCATTATATATTTTTTTATTTGTAAAGGCAAATCTATTGCTTAATCATTGCTACTTTTTTAAATGGATGGGCTAATAGTACAAAGTTTCTTTTTACGAAAACCGTTATTGGGTCATCCCTAACAAATCAATTAGTTAAGATACTGCAATTGACTCATAAATAAAGTTTCAAAGGCAATAAAGACAAGGGTTAGCACCTATTCTAAATGTAAAGTATCCTATTTTTATAAATTAAACTTTAGCTTGTGTTTAATTTAATGGATAATGATAGAAAAGTGCTATTACGTAATCTGGGTTAATTGTTTACCTATACGATAAAAGGAGGGTTATATTCGTTTACAACTATAGCTGCTGCTATTACTTTAAAAATGTCGCCTTCATAAATATTACCATTCACTTCCCCATAGTTCCAATAGGTAGATTGAGTAGGGGCGTAGTTTAACAAAGTAATCCAATGCGTACCCACAACGGTATCTATTAACGGATCTATTGAATGGGGTCTAGCTGTTTGATACTTATTTACAGAATTTAAATTTAATTGATAACTATTTACCAGTAATACAACAGGTAGATTGTCATTTGCCGAATTGGTTATTACATCTTTATCATCATCTGTAAAAGGTGTTACCAAAGCGTTGCCATAACTAGTTACATCAAAACCAAATAGACTAAACATTTTTCCTTCCGACTTTTTTGTCATACCTGCCCATTCACCACTGTTTTCTACATGTTTTGCATTATTATAAGGCTGCAATTGGTGAAAAATATGCATATCACTCAATTGATTAGCAAGGCAAAGCATTAATAACATTTGGGTATTATTAGGCAGTCTATTATTTAGCGTACCCCAGGTTTGTTTGTTTTCACCAGTATTGGCAGGTTGTATTCCTGCAATTAAAGCGTTGGCAATTTCATTGGTTACCTGTATGTTTTGTGTATCTACCATTACCTGGCCATTGGTATAGAGTGCATTAGCAAAGGTTTTAAAGCTATCGGTATCTTGTAATATCCAAATACGCATAAAAGAATAATACCCACAAAAATCAGTATAGTAGGTCTGGTTCAATCCATTAGGATTTGCAATCATATCGTTGATGCTAGCATCAAATTCTGCTTGAGAGATACCGTATTTCATTTTTTAAAATAAATTGTCTTTTTGTTTTTTGTAATAAATATATTCGAGTTAGTGGCAGACTACAGCCTTGTTTAATAAGTTAACTACCATTACATTCCTGCATTAAATCATTTTGTAAAAGAGTGATAGATGCAAACTGGTTCAACTGCTCTGTCATAAGTCGTCCTACAGAAGTCTTGCCAAAGGTGTTTAACGCCCCGATATTATAATACGATAGTTGTAGGTTTACGGCATTGGGTAGTGTGGTGTTGAGTATTTGTGTGGGCATGAATGGATGATTTTAAATTTAATGGAATTTCAAATCCCTCTTATTTATTGGTTCGCAATGATTCGCCTAACATGGAAAAAAAGTAACCGAACAAATTGACTTGCTAAAATAATCAATGCTGCAACGTATATTCTTTGATTAGTATGTCTGCTGGTATTCGTAGCAGTTTACTAAACTTTCTAATCATTGATAGTGTTAGTGGTTGTTTGTAGTTTAACACTTTGCTGATAGTACCCTTATCTCCATATTCTGCAGCAAGGGTTGCTTGCTTGTATCCAAAATCTTCCATCCTTATTTTAATAAACTCAATTGGGTCTACATCTGGTAATGTAGATTGCTTCTCCTCATATTGACTAATCAATAAAACTAGTAACATCTTTTCTTTATAATGCTGGTCATGCTTATTTGCAGTCCTTATCTCCTCAAACCTACTGTATGCTACTTTCAGTTCTTCATCGTTTTCTATGATTGCCCAATTATTCATCTTTCTTAATTTTAAATTATTTCAGGGTCTATTTTATCGTATTCGGCATGTGTTCCTATAAATCTTACCTGCACAAAACCGTCCTCGTAATCAACTTCTGCTATCAATCTGTATTTGTTGTGCAATATTTCGAACCTAGCCCTATTGTTCTTTAGCATTTTTGCTTTCGGAAAATCAAGCAACACATCTTGTTTCATCTTCCATTTTGCCAATACCACCACTTGTTTCCAAACAGTAAGGCTTTTTCTTGCATCAGCGTGCTTTATTGCAAAATTTTCTATGGCTGTCAAGTTAATCAGCTTCATTCCAATAGTTTATTTTGCTGTAATAAAACGAAGTTATAAAAGTTGGCATTTCTCCAACTATTTATTTTTCAAAACCTTTGGTAATTGCAAACACATGAAAGAACTATGACTAGACCCAGGCATTAACGCGCAAGCTTGCTTAATAAATGGCGCCAAGGTTCGTGTCTCACGAACATTTTATTGTTGCATTAGTTGGTTCGTGAGGACACGAACCAAGGCGAGGGGATTATTAATCATCTGAATGAAACCTACTTATCAAGTCTTTTAGTTCTTTATCCGAAATGCTTGCAACATCCGCTTTATCGTAAATGGAGAGTAATATTACTGTTGTTGCATCCTCAGAATCAGCAGCTTCCATACCAATTATTGTTGTTTCCAATAAAGAGATAACCCTTGCGCCGCCGCTTTTACCTTGAGATTTGCTTGTAATTTTAAGTCTTATTTTATATACACCCCTTCCTAAAGGAGTACCTAGTTTGGGGTTACTGTATAATTCTGCTTGCAGTAACAATAAATCGTTAGTGAGAGAGGGATATTTTTTTAGTAGTGGCTTTATTGCTTTTTTAAAATATTTGGTTATCCTAATCGTTACTTTCACTAAGGAAATCATTTAAGGTCTGTAATTTTTTGCCTTTCTCTTTAGTTTCCCGCACTTCTTTTAGACTGTTTTTGATGCCAGTAAGTACATTAATTTTGTTTTGCAACTTATTATGATCTTCATTTAATCTTTCCCAAACTTTTAAAGGTACCAAAACGGCTTTTTTTGATCCTTTATCATCCACCATATATTGTACAGAATTAGGCATAATATTTTTTTCAAAAGTACTGTTGTTTTTGGTAAAGGCTGCTGCTTTCTTTTTATTAATCATTAACAAACTAACAGTATATCAATCTCATTGGATGATTGAATTTTTTTGTTGTAAATTTTTAGCAGCCTTTACCAATTTACAAGAACTAGACCATTTGCCAGAACCAAACGGTTGTAAAGACCTTCACTAGATGGTAATTTGATTGTAGATAAAGCCAGATTGTATTACTGATTTAAATAATCTTACCAATATCCGTTTTCGCCATCAAATGCTATATGATAAAATACATAAGACCTCTTCGGAAATTGAAACTAGCTATATTTTCAGGTATCAGGTGTAACGTAAATCGTCATTTCGAGGCACGAGAAATCTAACCAGAGGCAGTAAACAAATTTGAAAATGCCT
>Ga0007836_1000077_pt1 | contig 23618 bp, 10 predicted proteins | sample CryBogCBE23Oct07_FD_71205 | JGI IMG/M metagenome (GOLD analysis project Ga0007836, IMG submission 71205) | Freshwater microbial communities from Crystal Bog, Wisconsin, USA - CBE23Oct07 | ecosystem: Environmental > Aquatic > Freshwater > Lake | place: Crystal Bog, Wisconsin, USA | collected...
TGAATCAAACACAATTAACCAAGAGTTACCATATTTACCAAAAGTTGTTTTACCACCAGAGGTAGTAATTGCATTAGCACTAGAACCTTGTATTGTATCTCTATTAGCATCTATAATTTGCGTATAGAAACTAGAATTATAAATACCACCTTGGTGTATGCTATCTTGTCTTAAAGTAGTTTTATAAGTAAAGTTTAATGGATTACCACTTACTGTAGCAGAATCTTGTCCATCAGTTGTTATTAAGGAAGCAATAGTATCTGTACCACTAACACCTAAATCAACAAAAGGACGGTCACCAGTAACACCACCTGTAACGTTACTGTAGAACATTAAATCGGTACTTGCAGGCAATGCACCACGTGTACCCAATATTAATGAACTTTGGTTACCCGCCATATAAGTAGTACCTGAATAAGTATTTCTTGCACCAAAATACATCATACCCTTACCCGTATTACCAAAGTTTGGAGCGTTATAATAACCATTTACACTATCAGAATACAAAGAAGCAGTATCAACAACTGAATGTGCACCAGCTGCATAAGCTATTCCCCCTTTACCTATAAAATAATGAGAAATATCTGGCTTAGTAGTTTTATTTACCACCAAACCACCTGCATTGGTATATAATGTTTTAGTTGCATCAAAAGTAGGAACAGGATATGCAGTACCAGAACCTGCAGAATAGTTACTCATTACCAATACAGAAGCATTACCAATTATTGGCCCCATATATTTAGTAAGGTTACCATAAGTACTTGCACCTGTAGGCCCTAAACAAAGTTCAGCACCATCTGCTAAGCTAATGGTGTTTGCCACAACCAATGGCATAGCAGTAGTAACAGAAGTTGCACCGTTGGTACTAATAGATAAAGGCTGTGCCGCTGTTGAGTTTACAAAAAGGGTATCCGTTGCATACGTACCAAAAGGATATTTACAATAAATATATAACATATTAACACCTGTACTAATAGTTACCCCTGTTTTATGTGTAAGACTACTAAACGAGTAGTTGTTTGCTTTAATTGGTGTACCATTGGCTGAAGAAGTAATTGGGTTATTGTTACCCAAATTTAAACCACAAAAACCATAAGTATCAGCGCCTGTAGCACTAATAGTTACTCTACCTTGCGCTACAATTGGTAAGTTAATAGTACCTGCCGTATTCACTTTAATAACAGGAGATGAACCTGTAAGGGTTAAAGTATCGGTAGGAGTACCTGAAATACCTGCATCATAAATAATTGGTGTTAAGGTATCACCTGTTTTATTTTGTGTTTTATAGGTTAAACCAACCCCATTTGGTGTTGCAAACTCTAAAATAGGGGTTGAATGGCTTTTTGTAACCGTAATTGCTCTACCACCAAATTTTGCATTTGGAACAGCAACACCTGTAAGGGTGATGTTACTACCTTCTACAAAAGAAATAGCCCCCGTATTACTTAAAGCATTTGCATTAGAAGTAAACCAGTTAGCAGTTTCAAAATTAAACGGACTAGAAACAGCCCAAGCTTGGGTTCCATAGTTTGTATTATAACTAAACCCAGTAACCGGATAGTAAACGGTACCTTTTACGGAAACACTGCTAGAAGTTACAGATAAACTACCACTTGTAGCAGTAAGGGTGTAAGTGTTGATGTTAGCAAATTGTAAATCACTAAAAGTAGCTTGACCAGCAACTGAAGCTTGTGTTAAAGTACCAGCAACACCAGTTGGCGTAGAAGTAATTACTACATTAGAATTAAAGCTTTTAGAGTAATTACCATTAGCATCAACACCTTGTACGGTAACCGCAGGCGAAATAACAGTAGACTGCCCAACAGAACTTGGTTGCTGTGTATATATTAATTTAGTAGCCGTTACTTGAATAGTATCGGCAGTATTACCCGAAGTATTAAATGAACTATCGTGAGCAATAGAAGCAAATTGACTTCCTAATTTAAAATTAGATGTAGAGAATCCATCAGCAGCAGCCGTATCTTTTGTGTAGAAACTTGTAGAATCTAATGAGAAATTTACACGCTTACCAGCAATTGGCTGATATAAAGAAGAAATTGCAGATTTAACCCAAACATTTAAGGTATAGGTTTTAGAAGCATTATCAGCAACATAACCTAATGCACTAGTTGTACCAGTTGGGATGTTTTTAAAAGTAATGTTATCTAAACCAATCGTACCTACTTGCGTAGTAACACCATCAGTTAAAGTTGCACCAGCAAATACTGCACTTAAATCAACAATACTTGTACCACTACCAGCTTTTACTTTGATAGTTGATAACAAGGTAGGTGCATTATCTACGTTTGGTATAACACCATCATCTTTTACTGTAAACTTCCAAGCAGCAACTGCAGTTGCTTGAGTATTTGCAATAGAAGAAATTGCAGCAGCACTTAAAGTAGTAGTAACGGTTGTTGCACCAGCAGGTGAAGCAATAATTAAGTTGTTTGCAGCAGCACCAAAACCACCAGCAGCAGGGTAGTTTGCAGTATAACCACCACCATTAACCGAGAATGAAACATTATGACCCACAGTTGAAACCAATACATCTGCAACATCAGCTACAATAATGTAGTTTGTTTTTGTAGTTATCGTTTCATTTAAGGTAAAGACCATTGGAGTAGAAGTGGATGCAAGGAACGCAGGACTATTAGTAGAAACCTTAACATCATTCGAAGCATAAACACCTGTACCATTTACATCTCTATAAATAGCAAGGTTCTTTAAATCGGCTGTGGTAGCAGTACCATCTGCAAATACATTAATTGAAGTAATAGTTGCATCTGTTTTACCAGCAGGAGGATTGATTGAAAAACCAGCCAAAGAATTGGTAGTTGTATTTTGAACAATGTTACCAGCAGGGTTATTAGCAATATCGCTCATATATAAATTAACCCCTTGTACCAAAGTTTGCACACCACCTACACTAACTGAACAACTATTGATGGTGGTAGTTTGGAAAGTGAAATCACTACTAGATAAAGCTGTTGCTTGTATGGTAGAAGCAGGAGTTGCAATGTTTGCATTAGCAGCAATATCGGCTGTAATCCAAAAATATTGTGTACCTACAGCGTAAGCTGTTCCTGTAGTATCGTTTAATAATAAAAACTCCGAACCTGTAGTTGCTGGAGAACCATTAGTAGTATTTGAGTTATTACCAGTGTAAGCACTAATAGCAGTAGCAGTAGCAAAATTATTAGTAGTGTTTGTATAAACCCTAAAGTTGCTAATATCACTAGCAGTGTAAGTACCTGTAAAATGCGCTTTAATTGAAGTTAAAACAGCAGGGTTGTTAGCAATAGTTACTGCAAATGATTGCAATATATTTTTAGTGCTAGCTTGACCAATGTTAGCAGCACTTGGTTGTGTACCATTGGCAATAGTTACAGCAGGATCGGCAACCACAACAAAGGAAGAGGTAGCTGTTGTACCAATACCTGTGTTAGTTACTACAATTGTGTGTGTACCTAAAGTTAAATCGGCAGTGGTAACAGGTATAATGATACTTGCGTCTGATGAAAGGTTAAAAGTTTTTGCTTTTCCATCATAAGTTACTGAAGTTGCATAAGCACCAACATTAGCAAAATAACTACCTGCAATTGCTATGGTAGTAGTAAGTGGATCACCAGCGTAAATAGTACTAGAAGCAGGATTAAAACCAGTAATAGTTGGTACTGGAGATAATGGAGGAGTAGTAGTAGTTAAATTAATTGAATTAATGTTTAAAGAACCAGCGTTTGATGCTCCCCAAATTCTAACTTGTATTGTTAAAACAGTAGAGGATACATTGCCTGGAGCAGGAATTGTAGCAGTGTTTGTAGAAACAATTGAACCAATTCCACTTACATAATCACCATAAGTGGTAGAAACTGTATCGGTAGGGATACCAGAGGCATCTGTACTATACTTGTAATAAATTTGATACCCTTTAACATCACCTGGTTGTAAACTGCTATTAAAAGCAGCAATAGCCAAACTTAAAGAATGATTATCAAAAACTTGACCTGCAGGGGCAGTCACTGAAAACTGAATGTAGTTTTCAGTTTTAGTAACATTGGGGTAAGTACCACCATTATTAAAACCAGTAGCTGTATAGCTTAAATAGCTATTAACAGCACTAACAGCAGCTAACCCTGTTGTATGGGTGGATGCAGTCAAGCTAGTGAGGGTAGCACCAGATAAATCGGATGTTCTTACACTAGTTTGGTTATCACTAACTGAATAGTCTTGGGCAGACCCAGTAAAATCGAACCCAATGACTTTTGTCTGACTTTTTGCTGCCCCAACCCACAAGGTGGTAAGCAACAAAAAAGCAACTACGCGCTTCATTTTTAGAAGCAGTAAACCGATAGGTAAACTTTGTTGTTTCATTAATGTTTTTTTAAATTAAATGATATATCAGGGGCACAATGCTCCTAACAGCGACAAAAATATAAGCAGAAGTGAAGCTGAGATCGTTTTCGATGTTACCAAATTGTTACCAAATTGTTACCAAATTGAATAAAAAGGCTCATTTTTAGTTAAATAATTAACAATTTTTACCCATTTTGCCCCTACTTATTCCATAATTATTGTGCAAACAGGCAGTTATTATTCTAGATAAAATAAAAAAATGTAGAAATTGAATAAGATTGCTGCAAATAATAAATGTATCGGTGAATTTAAGATTCTTATCAATTGCTATACTATTAAAACAAGTGTAAACGCTAAAAAGTGCTTTAAAAAATGAAGATTTCAACTATGATGGCTTCAATTAAGTGTTACGATATTAAAATTGTCAATAGCAATCTAGGTAAATAATGTTTCTTTAAAAGGGTTGTTACTACGCAGACAATTTTACCACAAGGAGCGTTAGGTTTTCAACAAAGGTCACAAGCGCTGTTAAGGAATTTATCCCTCTTTGTGTTCATACTATTAACATTTTTGGTGTTCGTAGTGGTTAACAATAATGAATACAATCCTTTATACTATTCCTGAGTAGTTACATATATATTTACAATTACAACCATTGCAATTTAAGTTCCTCCGCGTATCTTAGTTACCTATATTCCTTTACAAGCATTGTTGTAATTGAGTTATACGCACCTTTTAACTTTATAAAATGCTTCTTTATTGCAAAAAACACAGCTCTTTCAGGGTAAAACGAGGTATTCTTAATAGATAATGCCTGTCCGACTATGCATAATTGATGACCCACTATGCATAATGGATGACCCACTATGCATAATGGAAGACCCACTATGCATAATGGATGACCCACTATGCATAATGGATGACCCACTATGCATAATGGATGACCTACTATGCATAATGGATGACCTACTATGCATAATGGATGACCTACTATGCATAATGAATGACCTACTATGCATAATGGACGACCTACTATGCATAATGAATGACCCACTATGCATAATGGATGACCCACTATGCATAATGGATGACCTACTATGCATAATGGATGACCTACTATGCATAATGGGTAACGCATAATAGATAATGAAAGGCTGTTTGGGTATAAGGAAAAGAGTTAAACTCTTAAACAACAAGAAAGTGACCAAAAACACCAAAACATTAAAAGTAAGAAGAGATTGGGTGCAACTAATAAGAAGAGAAGAATCTACTTCGATTAATGCGGAGGTCTCTTAAAATACCCGCTTTAGGACTTAGCGTAATATTAAAAGAACGATACAACCCAATAGGACTAACATTTATAGACATTTGCCAACAATGCATTTCCCGAGTAATGTACATGCTTAGTTGTTGTAATTTTCCTGCATTAAAATCATAATAACAATTTCCTCCCATCTTCCATTTTTCTGTAAGACTAAAATCACCGTTCAAATTAACACTCGATGTGATGTTGGTTTGATACACATAATTGGCTAAAAACTGCTTAGTGTAATTAAGTGAATAGGACAAGTTTAAAGACCAAGGAATATTAAAATCGGTAAATTCGGCAGGGTTACTTCTTGCATACTGCAATTGCTGCTGTTGTTCTTCGGGAGTCATGTAGGGGTCATAAGCTACCCTTTCCTTATCTGTTCTACCATCTTTGGGCTTACTTTTAAAGGAGGTAGAGATGGCAATGTTACCATTTGTAATTCTACCTGGCTTAAAACTATTAGTAGCCCATAAGTAGTTTTTCGTTCTAAAGCCATAAGCATCAACAGCGTAAGGATCAAGTGTAAAACCTGTAGTAATATTTATTTTCTCGAATAACGTACTTCTTGCATAAAAGTTAAAAGGCGATAAAGCAAAGCTGTCAGCAAGCAAGTTATAAGCCGAACTAAAGCCAAAACCATCTATCAACTTTACCTTTTTTGTTGCGTCAGCTTTAGTGGTATCCTTTTTATCCCTCACCTTCATCTCTAACAAGTTGTCAATACCAAAACTTACCCCACCAAAATTACCTTCTGCATACGCACCGGGAGTAACCCCATCAAACTTAGAAAAACGTAGGGTATGCCCAAGGGTATCAACTTTTGTGGTATAGAAATATTGACTAACCAAATCTGGCTTATAGTTAACACTAATGGTTGGCCTTATTTCGTGCCTAATAGCCCTAACATTACTATTCTTTCCAAATTGGTACGTACCAAATATTCTAGTGCTTGCACTAATACCAAAAGACATTTGTTCGGCCGTATAGAAACCTTTCCTTATTATAGTATCAATTTTTTGGGCTCCATCATCCCAATTACGCATAATAGTTTGCCCATACCATTTTTGTTCAAAAGAAACACTTGGCGATATAGTTACCGCACCCAATGACGGCAAGGCTATGGATATGGGTATACTATGATTGGCACCCCATTGTACTGTATCTAAAACTCTTTTTAAATTGAAGGCGGTATCATAAAACGAAACCTGGTTATTAATACTACCACTGTAACCAATTCCTAGTTTTTCGTACCATTTAGATTCTCCTATTTGCTCTTTTCGTTGAAAAGGATAAAACGTAACAACATTTGCTGATAAACTTGGCAAAGTGAGGTTCATTAAATGGGTATTGTTGTTTTGGTTATGATTGATATTTAAAGCAATATTTGCTTTGTCCTTAAAGTTTTTAGAGTAATTAATGGATGAACTTAATTGGTTTTGATAGTTTACATAAGGATTGTTAACCACTGTAGAGTTAAATTTAGTACTCCCAAAGTTTACGTTAGCACTTAAATTAGTTCCTGGTCGCACTCTTTGATCTTGACTATGGCTCCAGTTAATCATAAATGTACGGGTATCCGTAAACTCATTTGGAGAGTATACGCCATAATACGATTTATTTAATGCCTTAGTATGTTGTAAAGTAATGCTTAAAGCCCCCTGGTATCGGTATCGCCGTTGGTATTTGGGTGCAATATTCAACATCCACCCCCCATAAGAATATAGGTTTGACCGGGTGGTTACATCCAAATAGTCGTTAAATACTTTATAATACCCCAAACCTTCTAATCCAATACCATAATCTTCGCTAGTTGCAAAAGCAGGTGGCAATACGCCAGAGTGCCTTCCTTGAGCCAAAGGAAAAATACCAAATGGAATACCAATAGGTATGGGTATGCCTTCAACTTCGGGAATGGTAGGACCAGTAACAGCCAATTTATTAGTAACCATTTTTATTTTCCTTGCCCTAAATGCAAAGTGGGGTGTATCTAAATTGCAGGTTGTAAACCGCGCCCTGTATCCATAATAATCAGTTGCATTTACTTTTTTAAGCACTTGGGCATTAACATACATCTCGCCATCCTGTAAGTAGGTATTCTTAGTAAGCCCTTTTAGGGTTTTCAAGCTAAATTTAATAGAATCACTTATCGTTTTTGTTTCTCCCTGTGTTAAATTGGGTTTACTGTAAGGGTTACCCGTAGTATCTTTTGCACCATAAGCTTGTACCACTTGTGTGGCTTGATCGTATTTAATGGTAGCAGCATCAAGTTTTACATCCTTGTTAGAAACCTTTGCCTTTCCATATAAAATAAACTCTTTAGTAGGTATTATTAACACACCAGAATCGGAAGCTTCATAGTTAATAGGGGCATCAATACTGTCTTTAGAGATACTAAGGGTATCTATTTTTTGAATTGAATCTTTCTTAGAATTGAATGAATCGGCATTTAAAGTGGTATCCAAATTAGCGTAGGCTTTACTTAAAGAGGCTTTTTTTGGGGGGATGGTATCAAGAATGAATGTATTAATTAAGTGATGTTTAAAAGAAATTGGCAATCCACTTACGGTGGATTGTAGCAAAAGAATATATAAACTTATACAGGATATAATTACCAGTGTTGTTTTTATTTTAATTTTACTACGTTTGTTCATTGTCTAGTAATCGACAAAAATAGGTGCTAAACAAACGATAGATGTATAAAATTACTTTAAGCTTTACTCTTATGAATATAAAAAAGTGTCTTTCAATAATAATCTTAACTTTTTTTACTGTATTAATCACTTCCTTTTCTACAAAACAGCAGCCAATACAAAAGTCGAGGCTTAAAAAAATAGTAATAGATCCTGGTCATGGAGGAAACGATCCAGGGGCAGTTGGCAAATATTCGAATGAATCGGATGTAGCTTTGGCCATTTCTTTAAAACTAGAGGAGTTAATTAAAGACCAAATTCCAGATATCGAAGTAATTCTTACCAGAAGAACCGATGTTTTTGATTCCCCTAAAGTAAAAGCTTCCAAGGCTAACCAAGCTAAGGGAGATTTATTTGTGTGTATCCATTGTAATAGTACTAGTGGAATTAAGCATAGTGTGTTTACAGGCTACAAAACGGAAACTTTTTATAAAGGACGTGGAAAGCACCGCAAAAAGGTTACAAAACAAGTAAAAACTTATCATACTTATACAACTCCAAACCCTGCAAAAGGAGCTGAAACCTATATTTGGGGGGCACATAGGAATGATTTAAAGGAGATAGCCATGCGCGAAAACCAAGGTTTGTATGTAGACAGTACTGCTAAAGCTCAAGTAGAAGATTTTAGTTCCCCCGAAAAGATGAATTTCATCACCCTTAAAACCCGTCAATATTTTGATAGAAGCGCATATTTGGCTTTAACTATACAACAAGAGTTTGCAAAGGGTGGAAGGGTTGATAGAGATGCGTTACAAAGACAAGTAGGAATTTGGGTGTTACAAGCGGTAGCAATGCCTGCAGTATTAGTAGAAACGGGATACATTTCTAATCCAGAGGAAGAAGTTTATTTAAATAGTAAAACAGGCCAAACCGAAATTGCACAATCTATTGTAAATGCTATCATACGTTACCGTACCTCTCTTGATAATAGAACGATTACTAAAGATTTGAAGGGAGGGAATTAAAATTTACGCATGATAGTCATCCTTTCACCTAAAATAATAATTAATTAATATTATAAACTTACTTAAAAGATTTCCTATCCCTATATTTAGAAGAATATTGCATTTTTTACCCCTTTTACAATAAAATATTCAATATTCAACTAAATGAATCCACTAATTAAGAATATTTTTAATACAAAAGATGCTGAACATTATTATAATGAAGCTTACAATTTTGAGACTAACCAACATCAATATAAAAAAGCTTTAGGACTATATATTAAAGCCGCAAATCTTGGTTTAGCCAAAGCGCAATATTATGCAGGATATATGCATTTGCATGGACGAGGCCTTAACGGTAGATCTGTAGAGAAAGCATTGGTATTAATAGAAAAGGCTGCACAACAAAATTATGCTCCCGCACAGTTGTTGATGTCTAAAATATACTCTTTTGGTAAATTTGTTCCTATTAATGAAGAATTATCTATCTACTGGATGCAAAAGTTTAAAGAACATAACTTAGAAAATGAACCCATAATTGGGTTTCATAGTATATAAGTAGCCATTACACTAAACCCTACTATTCTTTAAAGAATTCATTAACTATTAAAGATCATTCCTTTCTACACCTTGCTTAAATAGTATCCGTTTAATACGCGTAATAGTAGCTTTTACAAAACCACCATCCATTTGAATTCTGCGATCACTTGTCCATACCAATGCCTTAATATTTGTTACAGCATATAATTTTCCATAGCCTTTATCTCTCAACTTTAACGCTAGCCACCCATCCTCATTAGTGCCCGGTGGGTGATTAAAGCCCTCAACAGCTACACCGTCTTCTCGTTTAAACCCCGAATTAAAGCCATACACATTAACTGCTTCGTCTTTAATGTACTTATTTAAAAATCTATTAAAATCAGTAACGTACTCATACACAAAATAAGTAAGTCTATTTGTTTTTCCTATTGGTACAAATGAGAAACGACCATATACAACAGCCACATCTTTGTGCGTATAAAATGGCTTACACATTTCATTAACCCAATCTTTGGGATAAATAGAATCTGCATCTGCATTTAAAATATACTTTCCGTTAGCAGCGGCTAAGCCAGCATTTCTTGCGGATGTAATACCCTGCCTTGTTTCTAAAACACATCTAACACCAGTAGTTAAAACCAATTCCTCCGTTTTATCCTTCGAATTATTGTTTACCACCACTATTTCTACTGCCTTATCTGTAACATTATTACACAATGAAAATAAGGTTTGAAGTATATTCTTTTCCTCGTTATATGCAGGAATCACAATAGATATGTCTGGTTCACCTTGTTTTCGCAGCTTAATATAAGCTTCATAAATAAGGGTTACTAAATTAGGCTTCTCCAATGCATTCCAACATTCCTTAGCGTAGGCAGTAACAGCTATCGGTCTCATACTGATTGAATATTTAGAAATTAATTAGGGAGATAAACTTACCCTTACCTGTAAACCTGCCCTTGTACTAATGGTTGGCGCCGATGTAGAGATATAAGGTGTTGTTCGTCTTTGATCGAAAAAGAGTTTAACGTTAATACGCTTGTTTAATACATAATCTATTGAAGGCTGTATGGTAATTACCTTTTGTCCACCTGTACCATAAGAGGTTGCCTGATCTAAGCGACTATTACTTGTTTGGTCATCTCTTTTAGAAATATCCACTCTAAAGTTCAAGTCGTTATCTAATTTCTTCCCCCCCTTCATGCCAGGTAATGAAAACGGCAACACAAATCCTTTAATTCTATAACCACCCCCTATCACTATTTCGGTACTATTAGTTTCACTTAATTGATAATCTACTAAGCTTAAGCTTAACATCCGGCTCTTTTTATACTCCATTTTAAGATTTAATTGCTTAACGGTAGTAATGTCTACCCCAATTAGTGGGCTAAAGCTTTCTTGTATGGTTACATTAGGAAATAAGTAAAACGGAACATAGTTATGGCTAATCGTATCATAAAAACTTGGAAAGCCCAAACGCAATGGATCGTAATAATTTAAAGCACTCGTGAAACTATTCATATTTAAGTTACCCGTATATGCATGGGTTAAGGTAATGGTATTAAATATTTTAGCCAGCTCAGGAATCTTGGAAAGCCCATTATACGTTAATCGCCAATTTGGCTTAGGTATAATACCACTAAATGGATTGGTTTTAATTGTACGATTAGATTGTTTTATCAATGCAATACTTCGGGCATCTTTACCCGTATACGCTGCAAGAAAAGAAGGTATTAATACATCCTGCGAATACCTGCCGTATCCATGACCATACCCCGAGGAGTCGCTTGGCAATCCCGAAGTATAGGGGTTACTATTTGCTAAACGCTGACTAATAATAATTCTATTGTCTTCAAACTTTCTAAAAGTAGCCGACACCTCATTGGGGTTGCTTTTACCAAACATGGTATTAAAAGCAACGAAAGAAACACTAAACCCGCCACTAGCATAAGGGCTAAGGTGTTGCGGATTATTGCCACCAAAATTTAAGGTGTCCTTAAATAGCTCGGTATATTCTTTACTAAAAGACTTTTCTATATTAAAATCAATAGTTAAATCCCTTATTGGTTCTACCTGTGCAGTAATACTTAGCTTTTGCTCAAAGTTTTGACGGTATAAATAATTAAAATTACTGTCCATGCTTAATACATGTTGTGCCGCTTTTCTATTTAGCCAACTAGTGTCAGGTTGCCTACCAAAAACATAATCTAAACCTGGTTGCATTGTTTTCCAATCCTGCCCCAAAGCGCGCGTACTATCCAAATAACCTGGCACACGGCTTCTGTAATTCTCATTATAATTAATAGAGATTCTTTTTAGCATGGTTAGTAAAGTACCTGCGGTTTTTTCGAAAGCATTCAACTCTATAGGCTGGTTATTACGTTGTAATCTTTCTGCAAGGCGTAAATCTCTCTTTTGTTGCCTCCATTTGCTTAATGCCATCCTCCTTTTTTCACCCGTAAGCCATTTACCGTTCTTGTCTTTTAGTACTTCCTCTCTTGTTTTTATAACAGTCCCAAAAGGGTTAGACTTTGGTACAGTATTATTATTTACGCCATTCAACTTATTGGTTACCCCACTTTTATTCTTGTTATTTTTATTGGAAGAATTGTTAGCGGTTATATTATCTACCGCACGTAACCAACGGTTTTTATTATATAAACGTGTAAAATCAATCTCTCCACTAAAAGTATTGTCTTGACCATTCTCAATAGTGTTACCTAAGCTAACGGCCAACAAACTTGCGGCTGTCCAATTGTAGTTGGTACCATACGTATAACGGGCGGTTAACCAATCTAACGCAGGTATTTTATTAAGCGGCACTGTATAACTTAAAGTAGTTTTTTGTTGGTATTGTACATTCCTTCCCCCCTTAAAAAAGTTAGTCCATAATGAATCTTTCTTCGCCTTTGTATCTATCGCCCCATTTGGTTCATCTACCTTGGCATTGTTAATGGCAGAATAATCGAAGTTTACACTGTGTGTTAAATCCCATCTAAGGTTATAGAATCTATCAAAAGTAAAATACTTATCATAGGTGGTGTCTACTCTTTCTACTTTATTGGTTACCTGATCTGTATTAACAATACGCGGTATAAAACGACCAAACTGCCTGTTTATATCTGTTCTAAAACTTATTAGAGAGGGTCTTAAATTAAAGTTGATGTCTTTAATGGGTGTAAGCCAAGTACTCCTATTCTTAATAATCTTTTTAAACGGTTCAATATACTTAGATGGATTGTTGTACGTGTAACCCAAGTTTGCCTTATGCTTGGTAACATCGTTACCCAATATGGTTGGGCTTGTTTGCGAAGACTTTGTATAGGAATAACTAACATCAAAATTACTGATACTATAAATATGCGGCTTACCCTTTGGTAAAACACGCACATTGGTAAAGTTTAGCGTTTTAATAGTCGTAACATCTAGGGAAGCTTGTTTAATAGAATCTCTTTGGGCTTTATTTTTTGCAGCACTCAACTTATACTTATACAATACATCCTGATCGTAAGGGTCGAATTGTGGGGTGATGATGCTTTTATTTATACTTGCATAAACAGGTATAGACAATCTAGTCTCTTTTGGTAAAAGTTTACCTGCATCTATCGTGATTGCTGCATCAAACTGCTTTAAATTATTCTTGGCACGTTCATTAATTTTTTGATCAATGCTACCCCAACCTTGTGTATAAGTGTTAGCAGATACAGATAACCTACCTAAGTCTGCCAATTGCACATCTACCCTTCCCAAGGCAGCATACGACCCTTGTTCATCAATACTAGACAGTCTTAATTCATTAACCCATACTTCGGCACTCGCGCTCGTCATATTACCAGTCTTAGGGTTTTCTACTGCAATTAAAATTCCTTGTATTTGTCCTAGGTTCGGGTTTCCTAATATGCTGTAGGTTTTTAAATCACCTGCCAAAGTATCTCTAAAAATAGAAGTTACCGATTGTCCTGCCGTATTATTTCTTTTAAGTTTAAGGTTAACTAAATCTTGTAAGTTAAAGTCTAAGTTATTTTCCGCAGGCCAAACTTTTAAAGCATCTGCTGCAGAATAATTACCAGGGAGTGTACGCTTTAATGGAACTTTTATTTCGTAAAAGTTATTTAAGAAGTCTTGTCCCACCCTTACCACTAAATTTAATTGGTTGTCCTTTATATCAGTTTGGTTTACTACACTTTCAGCGTGTGCAAACATCGATAATTTACCATAAGAGCGTAAATCTAAGTTAAGTGTTTTAAAAGTACCCCTTGCTTCACCGCTATTTAGGTTTATTACTTTTAAACTCATTGATTGTTCATTCTGCAATAAGTTAATTCCATTGTTGCTTAACTGTTGTACACGTGTAATACCGGGGGGAATAACATAATTTACGGGTTTACGACTACTATTTTCTTCCAGATTAACTGCAAGGGTGTTAAACGTAGTAGAGGTATTATTTATAGGCGTATATACACCCGTAGTATCTAAATTATACGTAAACTGCCTCCATTGGTTACGTACTAAATCTAGCTTTGCAAACCGTAACACCGTAGAATCTTGGAAACCCGTTAAGTACATACGCATAAAACGTATAGATTTAAAATCGGGTATCTGCCCTACCTTGTTGGTATATTGTTTAATGGGTATTCTAAACAAAAACCAATTCTCACTACCCGTACTACCATTGGCATACCTTACAGATACAGCTCTTTTATCGGTAATAAAAGGCACTGTTCCGATGTCCATACCTGGTTTTAAATCTACTTCATACTCATAGTACTCTTCGGTTTGGTTTAGCGTATTATCATGATTCAAATCTTCGTTATCAGGGTATAAAGTTGCAGCAGGAGCAAATTGCGAACCGTTAGAAATGGGCGAATTACCCTGTGGATTATTATAATCTTTGTAACGCGCCAATATATCGGCATTTGCCGCATCATAACTGCCATCCCGATACCATTTATAGTTATCGTGAGAGGGATCGTTATTTGCATTTTTAAATGCAGGCGTTGCAGGTCCAAAATTTGATTGTAATTTATTAAGATAATCTGCTCTTTTTACCCGCTCTCCTGCATCATCCAACCCATCAAACCCAACATCTTGATAGGTACGATCATCGGGATTGTTGCTAAATGCCTGTGTTACTTGTATGGGGTTTACGGGCACCCTCCCCCAAACACTTGAACTATCTACTGCCGCAGGGGAAGTAGGTGTATTGAGTCCATTTTCGTAAAAACGTTGTCCATCCTTTAAAATATCCTCACTTACGCTACCTAAATTCAACATTAGCTTACCACCATTACTAGATGGGTTCTTTATAAATGGATCCTGTACCCAAAACTCAAGATATTGAAAGTTATTGGTTTCAAAATCTGTTTGGTCTAATGATCGCATAATACCTCCCCACTTATCTTGTGGGTTTCTAAACTTACCATTTGCATCAAGTTGTGCAGGGTCTGTTTCATAGTTATATGGACCAATATCTTTTGGATAATAGGCTAAATCAAACGTTGATGTTTGTGTATTGGTGATATTGGTTGTTTGCTGCGGAAACAACTCATTGGTATATACCAACCTAGTTCTTGGATCACTTAAAGCAGTTAAGTTTGTTTTTAATGGATTACTGCTACTATTTTTATCTTGTAGGTTAGGTTCAATGTTATACCACGCCAATTTTGCCCTGTTTTTACCATAATCTAAACTATCATTTAAGTTTGATTCGGGGAAACTCTTAGGCGTAGAAGCCAATGCCCAAGATACTAAGGGAAAACGCAAATCTAAGTCGCTAGTCGATCCTTCAAAATCATCTATATATATTAACCCACTAGATCCGTTACCTATCTGCGCAGGATGACCTGGTTTTAAATATGCGCCCTCACCATAGGACGTGATGGAACTCATGGCTTTGGTTGAATAAAAAGGAAGTCTATTAAGTGTTCGGGTTAAACCGGGCAGGTCGCTCTTATAACTTATATCTACTCCATACATGGTGTTTTTAATAGGGTCTTCCCCATAACCCATCTTCGTAAAAAAGGGGCGTTCCTTTAATCTTACCAATGATGCCCCTATTGATAGCTTTTTGCTAGCAATATAATCTGCCCTCAACCCAAGAAACCCTCTTTGTTGTATACCAAAATTGCCATTGTTTTCGTACGAAACGTTTACAGGCACGCCAGAATTGAGTAGTGCTTGGTTTAAAATTTTAACGCTCCCTAAATTATAATCAATTGTATAATCTACCCCTTCTTGTAATACCTGCCCCCCTGCATTTACTTTTACCGAACCTTGGGGTATATTAAATGCCCCTAAATAAATTTCGCTTCCGGTAGTACCTTTTGCTTGCCCCTGCATAATAAACCTATCCACATTGGCATAAGTTTGGGCTATTGCTTTAATAGAATCGTACAACTGCGAGTATAAATACTTCTTCTTTAATGCCGTATCTGTTCCTGCAAATGCCAAGGCATTTAAATCTTTACCAAAGGGTTCTATTACGGGGAATATAATTTTACCCTGTTGAGATAATACCGTAAAACCTTCTATATAATCGAATACCCCATCTGGTTGAGGGTCGTTTCGGCTGTTTAATCGATCTAAATTCAAGATGCTTAATAACGACTTACCACTCACCGTAGGAGATGATTCGGGTAAATATCTTTTTAATCCACCGGCAGGGTCATCAAATAGAACATTCAGTTTAAAGTCTTCTCTTGATAAGCCTGCCAAATCTAATGAATACACATTCTTCATCATTAGCTTCCATAACGGTAAACTAGTTCGGGCAGAAGTAGATTTTAATAACTTTAAGAACAATACTTTTTGTACACCCGCACTCTTTTGGGTAGTATCTAGTGCAATATCCTGACTAAACTCTCCCACTTGGTAAACCCTTCCGTTTGATGTGTATTGGTACGCTACAGCCAACACATCATCAGGCTGTAATTGCCCATTAATGGATATAAAACCTACCTGCGGGTTAAAATAATATTCGTTAGGATTTAATTTTCTTGCAAATGTTATTTCATAATCATTTACAGGGGCTAGATTTATACCAGTTAACTTATTACTTACTTGCGAAGGACTACGAAAAGGCGACTGCAAGCCACCGGAAGCTACTTTAGAATATAAACTATTGGCACCATTTGCTGGTAAACCATTGGTATTTGCACCACCACTATTATTAAGGTTGAATGGCTTTGGTTCGCCTAAATCCATTAAACCTACCACATACCTAGCATCGGTAGTAGCGCCTGTTTTATTGGTAACCCAAACTTCTAAACGTTGAATTTGCACCTGACTATTTACAACTGGCAAATTAGCCATTGTATTATCGTAGTTGTTGTAGAAGTATTGACCTAATAAAAAGTGTTTATTTTCGTCATAATCATCCAACTTCTTTTGGAAAGTAGTACTTGCCGCACCGCCTTTTAAAGTTTGTGATTGGCTTTGGCTTTTTTGATTAGCCAATGCAGCAGTAATAAATAATTTTCCAAATTGTAACTGTGTCTTTATCCCAAAAAGGTTTTGAAAACTAGGTATTAAAGTTCCTTTTGATTGCCACGATAAATTACCCGCCTCAACACTCTTTAAAATTTCATCATCCTTGCCTTTATAATTTAATTTTAATTGGTTTAAATAATCAAAGTTTGCAAGAGAGTTATAGCTGATAGGTAGTTTTAGTTTATTACCAATATTAGCATTCACATTAAAGTTGGTGTTCATATTAAAATCGAACCCACCATTCTTTCTTGCAGATTCTGGCAACGTGGGATTTAATGTTTTTTGCCCCTGATAGCCCGCCATAATATCTACAGACCCCTGTGGTTTAATATCAACATTCAATGCATTTTTTAATACTTTGGCAATGTTTGCGCTGTCTTTATACCCATTTATTTTATTCTTGATGCCTGTTACTTTATCGGTAACCGCTTTTTCGGGGTTGTCTCCTGCCCCAAATATCCTATCAAACAAGCTATTGTAAACCGTATGTTTGGGTCGTTTTACTTTTTTATTAATCATCAAAAGCGCATCTTCCCGCTGTTTAAAGTAGTTTGTTTCGTTTAAATGATTTTGAAGCGCATAAAACTCCTCGAAGGTTAAATAAGTAGGTTTGCGGTACAAATTATTGCCTACTTTTTCGGATAAATAATAACGATTTGTTTTAGGATCATAATCTACCTTTTGTTTTATGTAACTGGTATCTTTTACATCAAAAGGATTTTTATTATGCCACGTAAACCAATCGCCACGCCTATCTTTTAATGGAAAAGAAAGGGTATCTTGGTTATTAAACAAGTTATCTGCGCCACCAATAAGCGTATCTTTTTTAATTCTAGATAAAGAATCCTTTAATTTATACGTTGAGGTATCTTTTGTTTGACTAAAAACAAAATTACTCACCATGAGTAAGGAGAGAACAACCAAAAACGAGAAAAATAATCTCTGTAAATTCAATGTAAGTAAACCTTAGTTAAGTAGAAGTATTCGCGATAAAATTATAGGCTTTTGAGTGACAATTTAATTATTTCTTCTAATGCAATAGTAGGATTTGTTTCTATTACTTTTTTAACAGCATTCTCGGCCATTGGTCTACTAATACCTAAAGCTATCAAAGCCGTGATGGCATCGTTATCTTTCATGGCAATTTGTACACCACCTAAAGGGTTTTCCATCGCTTGTTTACTCAATTTATCTTTCAATTCAACAATTAACCTTTCCGCACTTTTCTTTCCTATTCCTTTGATGCCTTCTAATTGCTTTGTGTTGCCTTGCACTATTGCTCGAGCAATTTCTTCGGGACGCATACCACTCAACATCATCCTTGCAGTAGCAGCACCCACGCCCGAAACACTAATTAATAGTAAGAACATTTCTTTTTCCGCCACATCAGCAAAGCCATACATGGTTTGGCCGTTTTCGAACAAGTGTAAATAGGTGTACAATAAACCATCTTCCTTATTAGCGATAGCGGTATAGGTGTTAAGACTAATGTGTAAATCGTAACCCACCCCATTTACATCAACAATTAAACGGGCAGGTGTTTTATCAATAAAGTTTCCTCTTACAAAAGCTATCATAACACCAACGAAAATAAGGTTTATGCGTTTGATAGTATAATAATAGCGAAAGCTATTTAATAAATAATTGGCAATTAGGCATGATGAAGGTAATAAAGTAGTTTATTTTGATTTAAAAACCAGCGTATTAATGTAGTGTGGGTTCTTGTTTTAGCCACAAATCCTTTTAGACGCATGCGCGTAAATGCTTGTAGCCCATAAGCTATATTATGTTGCCTTTGGCAATTAGTATTGTTGCTAGAAGCATCAAAATAAGCCTTCTAGGCTGCAAGCCTTTAAGAGGAGTAGAATGTAAAGCTTATTATTTTCATTATTTACCCAATAATCCACACGGAAGCCCAGCATTTACCTGCGGAAACCCAATAACTACATGCGGAATAGCGATAACTACCTGCGGAAGACCAATAACTATCTGCGGAATAGCGATAACTACATGCGGAATCACGATATCTACATGCGGAATAGCGATAACTACATGCGGAAGCCCAATAACTATCTATGTAATACCATTACACGACAGCTTTTTGATTTCCGCATGATTTTTTTGGATTTCACACAATATAAATTGGCATTACTAACAATTGTTTCGCGATTCTATACCTATTTGGTGTTGATGTACAGATGGAATTACATAAAACATCTATTGATTATTTATTAAATATTGAGGGAAGTAGAAAAAAACAGTAACCACCTAGACAAATAGACACCTAGTAGCCTAGATTTAGATCATTAAATTGAGTATGTAGAAAAGAATACATAAAATGTTACTTGGCAGATGGAAAAAACTTCATTAAAAAAAGAAATAATACAATTGGCACCCGATACTTTAATGATTCTAGACGAGTGAATAGAAGAAAAAATTAAAACATAAGCTTCACTTTTTGCACATCAGTTTATGCAACCTTGCAATGAATAGACCTTTTGCAATAATTATCTCTTTCTATGTGACAATGTGACAATATGGTATATTTTTTTGTTTGCTTTTTGTATCAATTATTAACAAAGGTTAGTTAACCACCAATCCTTTTTAAACAATAGCTTTTAAAAAGAGTATAACAGCCTTTCTATTTACAAAACTTAAATAGTGCTTAACCCTGTACACGCATCAACCCGTATAAAAAACTTAATTTGTGGAAAAGAAATACCAAACTACCCTATTGCTTAATGTAATTTTGAAGGCGGTCTTTAAATAATTACATCATGAAGTTTACACAGCAATCACTCGCTAAATTAGAAGCAATACTCTCACAAAGTAACTATGTAGTACGCTACGAAAGGGGTACTTTTCAAAGCGGATGGTGTTTGTTAGAAGCAAAAAAGGTGGTTGTATTAAATAAATTTTTAGATACAGAAGGGCGGATGAATACGCTGATGGAATTAATTCCTCAAATAAAAATTGATTATGATAAACTTACTTTAGAAAGTCAGAAATTGTATGATGAATTAACCAAAACCGTTGTGGCTATCTTATCATCTGCATCAAATTAATAGTTAACTCAACCAAATTATCTGTGAATAATACACCATTTAGCTTAACTTTTTTAGGTACCGGCACTAGCACAGGTGTACCCATGATTTGTTGCGATTGCGAAGTTTGTACTTCTACCGATTCTAAAGACAAGAGATTGAGGAGTAGCGTTTTAATAAAATCGTTGAATACAACTTTTGTAATTGATACCACTCCCGATTTTAGATACCAAATGCTGCGTATTAACAATCAAGAATTAGATGCAGTTTTGTTTACGCATCCCCACAAAGATCATATTGGTGGTCTAGATGATATTAGGCCATACAATCATTTTTTACAAAAAGCGATACACATTTATGCGAATGAGCTAACCGAAGGGCAGTTAAGAAAAGAATTTTATTATGCCTTCGAAAAAAATAAGGTTGGAGGATTGCCCGATATCGTCTTACATACCATTCATGAAGAACCTTTTGTAATTGGTGATCTTACCATAACTCCCATTTTGGTTTGGCATAAATTGATGCCTGTTTATGGATACAGAATTGGAGATCTTACTTATATTACCGATGCAAACAGGATAGACGATAGCGAAAAAGAGAAAATTAAAGGGTCAAAAGTGTTAATTATTAATGCTTTACGCAAAGAAAAGCATCCCTCGCACTTTACCCTTGATGAAGCTATTAATTTGGCTACCGAAGTTGGTGTAGAAACTACGTACTTTACACATGTAAGTCACCAACTAGGTTTACACAATACCATAAATAAGCAATTGCCGGCAGGTTTTTGTTTAGCTTATGATGGTTTAACCATCGAAATGGAATAGCTGCAACAGCCATTTTGAACAACAAATTACAAAATGGCTCTAAAGCAAATCATAAAAGATTATTTCACCTTTTCGTCCAAAGAAAGAAACACGGCAATCATACTAGCATTCATCATTGTACTCTTTATTCTACTGCCTTTTTTCTTTACACAGCACCCAAAAAAGGCAATTGTTGATTATAAGTTGCAACAAACCCTTGATCAACTAGAAATAAACGCAGCCAAAACGGATAGTGCGTATTCAAAACCAAACACTCACAACTATTATTCCGCCACCAAAGACGAAAACACCACTTTTAGTCCCTTTGAGTTTGACCCTAATACCGTAAGCGAAAATGGTTGGCATTTACTAGGGCTTAGAGATAAAACGATTAATACCCTACTGAATTATAGAAACAAAGGAGGGCAGTTTAGAGAAGTTACTGATTTGTATAAGATATGGGGAATTAGGGCTGAGGAAGTTAAACGACTATTACCCTATATACACATAGTAAAATCTTCATCTTTATATCAAAAAAAGGAATATAGTACTACAAAATACGGAGCTATAAAACCTTCAATAGTAGATATTAATACTGCCACTATTGAGCAAATTAAAATTATTCCTGGCATGGGCAATGGCATGGGCTTTAGGATTTTTAATTACAGAGAAAGATTAGGTGGCTTTATATCCTTACAACAAATAAAAGAGACTTTTGGGATGAATGATTCTTCTTTACAATTAATGACTCCTTTTTTACGACTAAATTCAACCATTATTCAAAAAATAAACATCAATACTGCTACCGATTTCCAACTTAGTAAACACCCTTATATTGATAGAAATATGGCAAAAGCAATAGTATTATATCGTTTACAACACGGCAATTATCCCACTATAGAACACATAAAAAAGATTGTTTTTATTAAAGAAACGGTGTATCAAAAGATAGTACCTTATATTACGGTAGAGTAAGTTAATGTTGTACTATATATTAGTGTTTAAAAAACAATTCTACAAAAGCAACTGCTAACCATTATTTTTGCACACTTGAAAGAAACATGAATGGATATAAATTTTAACCCCGACAAGCAACATACGCTTGGTAGCACCATCAATATATCAGGAACTGGCTTGCACACAGGCATTTTAGTAGATATGGTTTTAAAGCCTGCCAACCCTGGATTTGGACTACAATTTCAGCGGGTAGATTTACCTAATCAGCCATTAATTAAAGCCGATTGCGATTTAGTTACCGATACTAGTAGAGGAACCACTTTACAGATAGGAGATGCCAAAGTAAGTACAGTTGAACACATTTTGGCTGCACTTGTAGGCATGGGCGTAGATAATGCGTTGATAGAACTTAATGGTCCCGAGATACCAATAGTGGATGGAAGCTCTCAACCGTTTGTTGAATTGATAGAAAAAGCAACGGTTAAAGAACAAGAAGCGGCTAAAATTTGGTACAGCATAGAGGAAAACATCTTTCACTATGATGAAGCTAAGCGCGTAGAAATGGTTGCTTTACCTGCCGTTGAATACCAGATTACTACATTAATAGATTTTAATAGTCCCGTTTTAGGTACGCAACATGCAGGTTTAAAATCTATGTTAGATTTTAAAAATGAGATTGCACCCTGTAGAACTTTTTGCTTTTTGCATGAACTAGAAGCCTTATTAGAACATGATTTAATTAAAGGTGGCGACATTAACAACGCTATTGTTGTAGTTGACAAACAAGTGTCCGACGAGGAGATGACAAGGTTGGCAAAAGTGTTTAACAGAGAAAAAATAGAGGTAAAAACCGAGGGGTATCTAAATAATCTTGAATTACGCTTTCCTAATGAACCGGCTCGTCATAAATTATTAGACGTTGTAGGTGATTTAGCTTTAATTGGCTACCCTATTAAAGGTAGAATTATTGCAAACAGACCCGGACATAGTACCAACGTGGAATTTGCTAAGAAAATAAAGCAATACATCAAGAAAAATAAGCACGTTAGGGATGTTCCAATTTATAATCCTGCCAATCCGCCAGTATTTAATTTAGAGAAGATAGAGAAAACTTTACCGCATCGTTTTCCATTCCTATTAGTAGATAAGGTTACCGAGTTATCGGATAAACACATTATAGGCATTAAGAATGTTACGTTTAATGAATGGTTTTTTCAGGGTCACTTCCCTAATAATCCTGTTATGCCAGGTGTGTTGCAAATAGAAGCATTGGCGCAAACGGGTGGTATACTGTGTATTAATTTGATGCAAGATGGTTTGTTTGATACGTACTTTTTAAAAATTGATAACTGTAAGTTTAAACAAAAGGTAGTACCGGGTGATACTATGATTCTTAAAATGGAATTGGTTGAACCCATTCGTAGAGGTATTTGTAGCATGAGAGGTACGGTGTATGTAAATGGTAAAGTAACTACTGAAGCCGA
>Ga0007836_1000078_pt1 | contig 23612 bp, 14 predicted proteins | sample CryBogCBE23Oct07_FD_71205 | JGI IMG/M metagenome (GOLD analysis project Ga0007836, IMG submission 71205) | Freshwater microbial communities from Crystal Bog, Wisconsin, USA - CBE23Oct07 | ecosystem: Environmental > Aquatic > Freshwater > Lake | place: Crystal Bog, Wisconsin, USA | collected...
ACCTTTCAACCGAATCGTAAATAATACGTAGTGTAGATCCGTAGGAAACAATAGTAATATCTTCCCCTTCTTTTATAATTTCTGGCACACCTAAAGGAACTGTAATGTCCATAATGTTGGCAGGCATCTTTTCTTTTAGTCTATAACCATTTAAACATTCAACTACAATAGCAGGATCATTTCCTTTTAATAAGGTATTATACATACCAACTGCCTGTACCATATTTCTAGGTACACAAACATGCATTCCTCGCAATGAGTTTATAATCATACCCATTGGGCTTCCACTATGCCAAATGCCTTCTAACCTATGCCCACGTGTCCGTATAATTACAGGGCAACTCTGTTGTCCATAAGTTCTAAAATGAAGAGTAGAAACATCATCTGTTAATGGTTGTAATCCATAAACTAAATAATCAAGGTATTGAATTTCAGCAATAGGGCGCAAGCCCCTTAAAGCCATCCCAATGGCTTGTCCAATAATGGTAAGTTCTCTAATGCCTGTATCAAAAATTCTGTTTTCTCCATGTTTTTGTTGTAAGCCAGCAAAACCTTGGTTTACATCACCAATCATTCCTACATCTTCACCAAAAGCAAAAACAAAAGGGTTGTGTGTAAACAAAGCATCAAAATATTTATTCAATATTTCATAACCATTAAACTGTGGTGCATCAAAAGCTATTAATGGTTTTACTTCATCAATTTTATATATGTTTTTAGGGCCTTCATTATATAAAAAAGTATTAAAAAGTTTTTTGTTTTGGATAAGTAAGTATTGGTAATACTCCTTAACAGCCTCAATTGTAGGCGAGTTAGGGGCAACGTCAATAGCTAATGCCAAGGTGCGCATAACATGTCTACGAAAATGTTCAGGATTTTGTTGAAGAGTAGTGCAAAGCTTTTGTAAATATTGTTGGGTTTCTATATTATTTACCACAATACTATTTACTAAATCAACCACCTTGTCTATTTGTAGCTTAAGGGGTGTTAAATAGTTCTCCCATGCTTTTTCTTTACTTTCTCTTGCTTTATTTTTTGCTTCAGCTTCAAATATTTGCAATTCTTCTTCACTCCCAATGCCGTTTTCTATAATCCATTCACGCATTTTTTTAATACAATCCCAGTCTCTTTCCCATTGTAAACGCTCTGGCTTTTTATATCTTTCATGGCTACCGCTCGTACTATGACCTTGTGGCTGTGTAACTTCTTCTACATGAAAAAGTACAGGTGTATGCGTTTCTCTGGTTTTTTGTATCCCCTCTTCAAACACCTCACACATGCCTGGATAATCCCACGCTTTTACTTTATAAATATGAATTCCATTAGTCCCATCTACTTTTTGGAATCCTTTTAAAGCCGCAGAAATAGAACCTTTTGTTGTTTGTTGAGATTTTGGAACGGAAATGCCATAACCATCATCCCAAACAAAAATGGCTAAAGGAACTTGTAAAACACCTGCTGCATTAATGGCCTCTAAAAAGTGTCCTTCACTTGTACTAGCATCACCTATCGTGCAAAAGCAAACTTCATTGCCATTATGACTTAGGCTATCATAGCGTCTTAAATGTGGAGTATTTCTAAAACATTTAGAAGCAAATGCCAAACCCAAGGCTCTCGGCATTTGTGACGCTGTGGGTGCCATATCCGACGTGACATTTTTTCGGTTAGCCAAATCTAACCAGTTGCCATTCTCATCCACATTACGCGTAGCAAAGTGTGATACCATTTGCCTGCCAGCACTAAAAGGATCATGTTTAATATCTGGGTCTGCATACAATTGAGCAAAAAATTGATCGGCACTTGCTAAGCCTGAGGCAAACATAAAAGTTTGATCTCTATAATAACCAGCACGGAAGTCTCCTGGCTTAAAAAACTTTGCCATAGCAATTTGTGCTAATTCTTTTCCATCACCAAAAATTCCGAACTTAGCCTTACCCGTTAATACTTCACGCCTTCCCAATAAACTAACCTCCCGGCTAAAAATAGCCATCTTGTAGTCATTAAGTACTTCGTTTCTAAATCCATCGTAGGAAAGCATGTCGTCTTTATAAGACAAGTTGATTGTTTGTTCCATGTCGCAAAAATAATTAAGTAGTCTTACCAATGTACACCATAAATGCAAGCAGTCTATTGATGTGCATATCTAAGGCTACGAATATAAAAAATATTAAAATTTGCGGCTTATTAAATTTTTGGCACTGTATTTATTAATACTTCAGAAAAAACAGATATTTTTACAATTAAAAACAAGTAAGATGAAAAATTTGACATTTCTAGTGTGTGCTATGTTAGCGTTTACAATCTCTAAAGCACAAATTACAACAACAACTACTTCAGGAGTAGTAGTAGCAAAGGACATCAACAAAACAATTGAATTTACCAATGCAGATTACAACTTTGGTAAAATTGTTTTTGGTAAGCCTACCGAGTATCAGGTAACTTTAAAGAACATTAGTACAGATTCTGTTACGCTCGAAAACGTACAAGCAGGTTGTGGATGTACAACACCAAAAGGTTATGAAAAAGGTGAAAAAATTGCTCCAGGTAAAACTAAAGTAGTTACTCTAGGTTTTAATGGCGGTACAAATGGTGCTTTTACTAAGTTCGTTACCTTCTTCTTTAATGGAGGCTTAAGCAAACAAGTAACTTTTCATGGTGAAACTTTTAAGCCAGCCGAAGAACCTGCTCCAGCTAATGGCGCTACTCAAAAATTGAAGAATCCTTCAAACTAATTAATTATGAAAAACATATTATTGGCAATAGCATTGCTTTTTACATTTCAATTATTTGCTCAAAATGATATTAAGTTTAAAGAGCTAAAACACAGTTTTGGCAAAATAAAGCAAGGCAAACCTGTTTCCTATCAATTTTCTTTTACAAATACTGGTAATAAACCTTTAATTGTTGAGAATGCAATGGCTGGTTGTGGTTGTACTACGCCCGAATATCCAAAAGAGCCAATTGGTAAAGGAAAAGAATCTACTATCAAGGTTACGTACAATGCAGCAGCTTTAGGTACATTTAAAAAAGATGTTACAGTTAAATTTGCCAATCATGCGGAGCCAGTAATTTTATTAATTGATGGGGAGGTTTCAGGAAAAGGTAAAGCAACTAAAACAAAAGAAGATTAGTTGATATCAAATAATTTTTACAGTTATTCAAAAAAAGGTAGTTTACTTCAGGTAAATTACCTTTTTTATTCTAGAATAGTAGATAATGAACGTAATTAAAATGAATTGAGAAACTTGTAGTTCAAGTAAATATGTTTATTACGTAAAGGGTATAACTAATCACCTACAACGCCAAAAAATATTCAGAATACGATTCTTCTTTTAACATCCATTTCTTAAATACAAACAATCCTAAACTAAAGTAAGTGATTTGCTATCTTTTTAGAAGCAGGTAAATCTAACCATTAAACAATCATTCAAAACAATACTCAAAAAGAGGGGCTAATACGGATATTCGCCTACCCAATTACCCGCGGGATAGTAATTAGCCACAACCAATAAACCGCCATTAGAGCAGTGTGCAATACCCACACCCATTTTTTTAGTGTTTTTCCAAATCATTTGGGTATAGTGCCCAATTGGCTGATTGGTAGGTTGTCCAAAGGGTTGATATAAGTAATCCTTCTGTTCGGTAAGCCAACCAATAGACGCATCAAGAGGTTTGTAAAAGTTACCATCACTACCCCAGTAAAGATTTTCACCCAAACTTCTTCCTTCATTATCCCTACAACTACTATGTTTCATGGTACAATAATTATAATAAGATAAATAGTTTGCCCAATTCTGTGCATAATTAGCAAGATGAGTGTCCCAATCTAATGGGTTTACCCCAACTTCACTTCTTGCGGTATTATGATGGTTTAAAAATTCCTGAGCGGTTGTACTATTTAAATTGCTTCCAGTGTAAAAGGGAACGGTAGGTAAATATAGAACGCTCATTGTTATTATTTTTATAATACAAATGTAGTGGTTAGCTGATGAAAGAAATGAAGTAATGGCAACCTGAAAATACAAATTATTTACATTTACAAAAAAAGGATAATTAATTACCGATATTGATAAACTGGATGTTAACAAACAATATTCGTATGCAGATTATCTTACTTGGCAGTTTCAAGAACGAGTGGAGTTGATAAGAGGATGGATAAGTAAAATGAGTACTGCATCTTTAAAAACACATCAATAAGCTTCAATGGAATTAAGTATTTAAATTGGGGCGTTTTTGAGAGATAAAGATGGCAAATTATTCGCAGCTCCATTTGATATGGGATTAATTGACAAAAAAAAATGTTGATAAAAGGAGCATCATTTCTGTTGTTCAACCCGACCTGTCGATAATTTGTGATATAGATAAACTAGATCAACGTGGTTGCCTAAGTAGTCCCGATTGGATAATTGCGATTCTAAGCCCTAGGAACACAAAGAAAGAAATGAAGGAAATGTATGCCCTTTACGAAGAAAATGGAGTAAGAGAATATTGGATTATTTCCCCCGAACATAAGTTTGTTAAGGTATATCATTTTATTATCAGAAAAATTTATCCTAAATAATACAAATTTTAATGGAGATGATATTCCTGTCGGTATTTTTGATGGGTTTTCAATTGATTTGGAAAAAATGTGTGGATTATTTTATTAATTTATCAAAAAGAGAAATTTTACATCAATATTTAAAACAACAAATAAAATGAACACAAAAAAATTAGGCTCACAAGGATTAACTGCTTCTACAATTGGTTTGGGATGTATGGGTATGAGTGACTTTTATGGTGAACGAAATGATGTAGAATCAATCAATACCATCCACAAGGCTATTGAGTTGGGGATTACCTTCTTAGATACAGCCGATATGTACGGGCCACATACAAATGAAGAATTATTGGGTAAAGCACTAAAAGGAAAAAGAGACTTGGTAACACTTGCAACTAAGTTTGGCATCATGCGCGACCCCGTTTCTAAAGGGCTTTTAGGCATTAATGGTAAGCCAGAATATGTTAAGGCTGCTTGTGAAGCAAGCTTAAAAAGGTTAGAAGTAGATACCATCGATCTTTATTATTTGCACCGTAAAGATCCTGCTACCGACATAGAAGTTACAGTTGCAGCAATGGCACAATTGGTAAAAGAAGGCAAAATAAAGGGCATTGGTCTAAGTGAGGTATCTGCTGCTACTTTACGTAAAGCACATGCGGTGCATCCTATCACAGCTTTACAAACCGAATATTCTTTATGGAGTCGTGATCCAGAAGAAGATATTTTAGAAACCTGTAAAGAATTGGGGATTGCATTTGTACCTTATAGTCCGTTGGGCAGAGGGTTTTTAACCGGACAATACAAAAAGATAGAGGATTTTGACGAAGGAGATTACCGTAGAAATTCACCTAGATTTCAGGGAGATAACTTTCAAAAGAATTTAGAGTTAGTGAACAAGTTAGCGTTAATGGCTATCCAAAAAAATTGTACTACTTCACAGCTTGCCTTAGCTTGGGTATTGGCACAGGGCGATTTTATTTTCCCAATACCAGGCACTAAGCGTATAAAGTATGTAGAAGAAAACGTTGCTGCGGTAAACATTCATTTCACTACAGAAGAGTTGGCAGCTATTAATACTATTGCTCCAGTAGGTATAGCAGCAGGATTAAGATATCCCGAAGCCTCTATGGTAGTTCTCAACCAATAACAATACTTTTAATCCAATTTTTGATCTGTTAAGGAAGGCTTTGCGCAAATCGAAGCCTTCTTTTTTTACAGAAACAACTTAAATTAATAGCACTTGTATTTAATCATTTACATTAAGGTGGTATATTATTAAACTTGTTAAACACCACTTTTAGACCATTATATTAAATAAAACCTCATTAAAATTAATTTCTACCGCTTACATTCGTAGTTCTAATGTCATAGTATTAAGGTAAATGATGGGATACCGAGAAGAATTATTAAATAGAAAAGAGTGGCTTAATAAATGGTTCCCATTATTCCTATGTATTGGGGTGGCTGTTAATGCAACTGGTTTATTTATCACAATCCTCGATTCGGATGGTACACTTTATGCATCTATTGCCAAAACTATTGCCCAAACTAATGATTTTATTAACCTTAAAGTTAATGGAAAAGATTGGTTAGATAAACCGCATTTTCCTTTTTGGATGGCAGCCCTTAGTTATAAAGTATTTGGCATCAATACATTTGCGTATAAAATACCTGCCTTTCTTTTTTGGGGGATGGGTGCTATCTACACTTTTGTGTTTGCAAATAAAACTTACAACAAATCAATAGCACAGTTAAGTGCCCTCATTTATTGTACCGCTACTCATTTATTTATTTCTAATAACGATGTACGTGCGGAACCTTATTTAACGGGTCTTTTAATTGGTTCTGTATATCATTTTTATATGGCAGCCAAAGACATAAATTGGTTTAAAAACGTATTAATTGCATCCTTATATGCTGGTTGTGCTTTAATGACCAAAGGTCCTTTTATTTTAATTGCCATTTGTGGCGGATTTATAGTTGATTGGACGATTCATAAAGAATGGAAACAATTTTACAGCATCAAGTGGTTTATTGCCCTCTTTTTTATCTTACTTTTTATTTTACCTGAGTTGTATTGTTTGTACCAACAGTTTGATGTACATCCCGAAAAGATAGTTTTTGATAAAGCGGGAGTTTCTGGGGTTCGCTTTTTCTTTTGGGATAGCCAGTTTGGACGATTTTTCAACAACGGTCCCATCAAAGGAGAGGGCGATAAGTTCTTTTACATCCATACCCTATTGTGGGCATTTTTACCTTGGGGGTTATTGTTTTACATTGCGCTAGCTTCTAAAGTATGGCATACCAAAAGAGATCAGTTTGTTAGCGAATACGTAACAATGGGAGGGGCGATATTGATGTTCTTGGTTTTTTCACTATCAAAATTTCAATTACCACACTATCTTAATATTTTATTTCCTTTCTTTAGTATCATAACTGCCCAATATTTATTAAACATCACCAAACCTTCTGTTATTAATATCATCAAATGGTGCCAATATGTAATTATTACCGCCATGCTGTTAATAATGGTTTTATTATTAGTATTTTATCGACCAGAAAACTACATTATTGCCATTTTTATATGTGTAGCAACTTCAACAAGTTGTTTAATTATTTTTAATTCCAATTTCTTTACTAGCCTAATTGGTAAAAGTTTTATTGCGGCTACAGGTGTTTTTCTATTTTTAAATACTTGCATCTATCCTTCCTTAATGCAATACCAATCGGGTAGTGTTGCGGCTAATTATGTAAACCAAAAGTTTGGGGAAGTTAAAACCGCAAGTGTTTTTAATGAAATATCTTACTCTTACACTTTCTACACCAAAGCAACTATGTTTTATGGTAATAATGAAAGTTTAAAAGCCAAGGCTAAGGAAAATCCTATTATGATTTACACCAATAAATCAGGGCTAGATTCATTGCGTAAGCTTGGATTTTCTACCAATATACCCCTAAGTTTTAATTTCTTTCACACAAGTGAATTAACTGGAGATTTTATCAATTACAAAACAAGACCCGCCGAACTACAGCAACATTTTGTGGTTAAAGTAACATACAAATAAAACTATGCAATCAATAAATTGGATTTGTAAACCTTTTGAAAACATGACTCCATTTGAGTTATACGATGTTTTGCGCCTACGGAATGAGGTTTTTATTGTAGAACAAAATTGTGTATATCTAGATATTGATAATAAAGATCAAGTAGCTTATCAATTAATGGGTTTTATCGATACAGAATTAGTGGCATCTACTCGATTGTTAGGTCCTAATACTGCTTATAAATTAATGAGCATTGGTAGAGTAGTTACTTCACCTAGGTATAGAGGAATAGGGGCAGGAAAGTTATTGATGGAAGAGTCTATAAAAAGGTGCTATTCCCTATTTGGTGAGGCTGATATAAAAGTTAGTGCACAGTTGTATTTAAAAAAGTTCTATGAAAGCTTTGGTTTTATACAAAGCAGTACGATGTATATGGAAGACAGCATTGGGCACATAGAAATGATAAAGCCTTTGTTATAAATAAAGATGAAGCTATTTTTTAGTACAATCATGATGATTGTTACATTATGTGGTTGTGAAAACTATCAAATAGATACTTCTATTAATAACTCCATCATGAATAGCAAATCAACATTATTGGCTTCAGTTCAAGATAGTATAGACAAATATGGATGCCCTAGCTGTAAGAAACCTTTTTATCCTGAATTAAATAGTACTTTCATCAAAGCAGTTGATTCTGCTTGGTCAATAATGATGAAGAATAATATGATTACAAAACCAAATTTTAAATACTCAAAAGATAAATTTAAACAGTCGCTGATTGACAACAAATTTACAATTGATAGCTCAAAAGACTGGATAACGGCCTCTAAAAAATCTTTCAATGAGCGTTGGTATGCAACTTGGCAGAAAGATTCAAGTCGCGTAGAATTGGTTGTTAATCGTTGGTATAGAGGGCACACCTATAACTTTTCAATAGAAAATGATAAGTTTGATAAGTAAACAATAATGATTCTCGTTTTTGTTTCCCATCTGTTTATGTACGTTACTTAATTTCAATGAAAATAAATCCTTTAAATCCTTTAAAGTTGTAGGTAATTAGTTGTATTGACAGATTGGGGGATTACCTTATTTGGAGTTACCTGTATATTTTATTGATACTCTACCGTATCTTCTAATACCCTCTGTTAAAGCAGTTTCGTTAGTTTGCTTTTGTAATGAATCAGATAGTTAATAAACATCATTTAAAATGAGTAGTTTGTATTAATTGTTTTTGAAGCATAACTAAATACTAATAATGCGAATCAAGGGTTGAAAGTACCTTGAGGTACAAAAAGATAGTAGAAATCAATTAATGCAAAATACCATGTAACGTAGGTACTTTATTTACCATCCCCCTACCATAAAAACAGTTGAGTTTTTGAGATAACGTAAGCGTTTTAGATAGAGAAATACAAATGATTTTTTTAACAGTTAAAATGTATAATAGAGTTACTATTGTCAGAATTTTCTTTAACTCTAAATCCAAAAGTAATTTCTACTCCTACTCATGATTATTTATGTACACTAGTTTTCCAACGCTTTCCCTTCCGTCTTTGCCAACCTTAGTTACTTTAAAAGTACACCTGCCTAGTTTGGCAATGTTAGCTGCTTTAAATCTATAAGTATCTCCTTTTTGTTTTGCTTTTACTAATTCGTAAGTCGGTTGATTACCTACAGCTTTGTAAATACTAAACGATGCAGTTTTTGCCACTTCTCCCCAAGATAATTCTACTGTGCTATCATCTAGTTGTTTGGAGATCAAAGTATCTGGTGGAGTTATTTTATCGAATGTTGGGATGGCAGTTATCTTAATTATTGCACCTTTAGTTGTTTGTAAACTAATTAAATCTGTACTTTCTTTGGTGAAAGTAAGTTTTACACCTGAAGCATCTGTAATAGCGGCTTTACTAATATTGGGATAATACACACGGCATAATCCTCCCACCCTTGCCTTTATTTCAAACTCCTTCGCTTCGCAGTTGTTCCAAGAAGCAGATACCTCGAAGTTACCTCTTGCAACCAATCCTTTGTAGCTTCCCGTTTTCCATTGAGAAGGCAAGGCAGGCAATGGTGCAATATATCCCTCATGACTTTGTAGCAACATTTCAGCTATGCCAGCAGTACCTCCAAAGTTGCCATCTATTTGAAAAGGGGGGTGCGTGTCCCACAAATTATCTTTTGTACATGTTGAGAGTAAGTTTGTAAATAAAGTATAGGCCCTATCACCTTCTTTTGCCCTAGCCCATAAATTTAATCGGTGGGCTATTGCCCATCCCTTAGAAAAATCTCCTCTTTCGGTCAAGGTTACTTTGGCCGCATCTATCCAAGCGGGCGTATTTGCATTAATGATAGTGCCCGGGTATAGCCCCACAAGATGAGAAATGTGCCGATGCTTATATTCTCCAATATCTCCATATTTTTTTTCTTCTCTATATTCTTTAATTTGTCCCGACCAGCCAATTTGTATGGGGTCCAATTTATTAATCTGGTCATTTACGGTATTAATAATTGGTGCTTTATCACCAAGTAGTTTAGCCATAGCTATTAAATCGTGGTGATTTTCATAAATCATTTCCTGATCAAATGCGCACCCTACTGTGGTATAATTTTGTCCGTTTACTTTTTGTTCGGGCGATGCAGATGGGTTTGCTAATAAAAACCCATCTTTATTAGGTTTAACCACCTTACTTAAAAATTTACCCATGCCTAATATTGCAGGATAGTCTATATTTTTTAAGGCATCCTTATCTCTTGTAAAATCGTACTGTTCCCAAAAAAGCTTAGTTGTAAAGCCACCTGTTCCTGGGCCGGAATGCCCCCCTGGTCCCATAATGCTGTAAGCACTTGCCCCTGTTCCAATTGTCCATCCATTTCCTCCTATTTCGTTAGATAGCGCCAAGGCATTGTTTTCTATAATATATTCAGTTGCCTTTTTGTTTGCCTCCTCCCTAAAAGCCAAATTATAATCTATATATGCCGTAAACATCTCTGCAAGGTTTGTATTAAAGGCAGGCCAATAGTTCATTTGCACGTTCACATTATGCCAATAGCCCGATGTCCAGGGCGATACATCATATTGGCTCCAAATACCTTGTAAGTTAGCAGGCATTGTTCCTTGGCGAGATGAAGAAATTAATAAATATCTCCCAAACTGAAAATATAGTTCCTCTAAATAGGGGTCATGAATTCCCAATTTGTAATTGTCTAAAAGTTTTTTGGTTGTAATTTTCAATTCTTTTCCACCTAAATCAACTTGCGCCCTATTAAAATAGGTATGATAATCGGTAAGATGTGTTTGTAATAATTGCTTATAACTCTTTTTACTTGCACCAGCTATGATACCTATAATTTTATCGTGTGGTAAAGCATTTCCTTCCAACTTTTTTAAGGGGTCAGGTTCGGTAAATACCCTACTTTGTAGTGTATAGTTGGTGCCAACTGCCACCAATATTAAGGCACTATCTGCATTTTTTATTTGTATTTTTCCATTATTACCTGTAGCATCATTTATTGCATTTTTTGAACCACCAAAGTTGATAACCTTCAGTTGCCCCTCATAGGCAATATTATAAAAACCCATTATGCCAGTAAGTGTTATTAAATCACCTTTTGCACAAACAACGCCTGTTCTGTAATCGCCATTCTTGGTAGTGTCTTTGTTTTTTAGATAGGGAATTTCCGGTCTCACCACAAACGAAAGTTTGCCTTTTACGTTGGCCTTTAGCTTAATCACCAATACTTTGTCTGGGTAACTAGCAAAATATTCGCGGGTGTATTCCACTCCATCTTGATGGTATTTGGTATAAGAAATGGCATCACTTATAGAAAGTCCTCTTTCATAATTTGTAGGATTTTTATGATTGATATCTAGATAAATCTCAGCAAAATTTGTTAGGCCACCTAGCTTATACAGGCTTTTATTGGCCAATGTATTCTCTGTAATTTGAATCCTTTCTGTGTCTGTTCTACCAAAAATACTTGCTCCTAACCAGCCATTGCCAATTGGTAAAGACCAGTTTTCCCAATCTGCATCATACGGTTTTCCACCTGCTTGCACTATTGTCCAATCTGCTCCTCTATTAGGCGCAGGTGCATCATACCAAAGATTGTAGGTTTTATTTTGTGGATGATTGTTTTGAGCATTTGCATAAATAGCAATAAGTATAAATAGCATTAAGTAACCAATTTTTTTCATATAATAAGCTTATTTGGACTGCAATATTAGAGGATGATTGGTTGATATATAAATACTTGCATTAAAAATTAAAAATGCTGAATAGGTTGTAGCTTTATGTTTCTTTACAACCAATTCTATTTATTCAGCTTTCAAATTCCTTTCTGCTGATTTTATTAATAAGGTTGATTATTTTTTGTTTTGCCCTTCTTTTGTTATTTATTATAGAACGCTACAATTGTTAATTAACAATTTTATAATTTTTTACAGGAATATGTCAATTTTAGATGGAGCAGGAATGTATTTCTATAGAGCAGGAATTTGTTTTTATAGCGCAGGTATTTACTTTTATATAGCGGGAATTTATTTCTACAGAGCGGGAAATTATTTCTACAGGGCAGGAAATTATTTCTACAGGGCAGGAATTTATTTCTACAGAGCAGGAATTAATTTCTACAAGGCGGGAATTAATTTCTATAGGGCGGGAAATGTTTTTTACAATACAGAAAGTGTACAATAATCAACACAATTCATTTTTTTTAACAGGATTAATTGTAATAATTAACAACAATTAAATTAATTGCCCATCTTTGCCCCTTTAAACTGTTAAAGATTGCTCGATCAAGGTAAATATGAAGAAGGTAAACTCGTGTCTTTACTTGCAGAAGATAGTGAATATGCATTTCAATTAATATATGACAGGCATAGAAACCGAATTTATAAAACTGCCACACGATTCTTAAAATCTCCTATTTTAGCACAAGAAGTAGTACAAGATGTATTCTTGAAACTATGGTTTTCTAGAAAAGATTTAAATACCAATCAGCCAATTGAAGCTTGGTTACAAACCGTTGCCAAGAATAATATTATTAACAGGTTAAAAAAAATAAGTAATGAATGGAAGGCAATGAATGAGTTGCCATTTATTACAGAAAGCGAAAGTAATACTACGGCAAACAATGTTCAGGATATAGAATATGCCGCACTTTTAAATGAAGCCATTAATAGCCTGCCCGAACAACAGAAGAAAGCTTTTTTAATGTCTAGAACCGAAAACCTTACGTACATTCAAATTGGTGAAAAGCTTCAACTATCGCCATTAACAGTAAAAACACATATATCTAGGGCACTATCACACATCAGAGAATCGCTTGCCGCAAAGGGTATTATTGTATCAATTGCCATTCTTACAATTATTTTTTAAAAAACTTTTATTTCATGTACTCCATCAAGACAACTTGATTGTATAATATATTATCAGTGTTAACTCTGATTAATAAGTATGAGTAATCAGCAACGCTTTAAATATCTTTTAGAACTATACAAGGACAACGTTATTTCGATAGCTGAACATGACGAATTGTTTGAATTAATTTCATGCAATGAATTTGAAAATCAGTTAACAGAGGCTGTAGAACACGATTTAATGTTTGGTGCAGATAACGATATGGCAGATTTGCCCCCTCATATTGCGCATGAAATAGTAAGAAATATATACAAAGCAGAAAAACATACTAGTAAATTTTTGCCAGTAAAAAGAAAGATTGCTCATCTTTATACTTGGATAGCGGCTGCTTCTGTAATTGTAATAGCAGTATCACTTTCTTTGGTTTATAATTTTACAAATCATACTACTTCCACTCAATTTGCAGCACTTATTCCTACCAACACTATTACAGTAAAAAATACCAGTAAGTTACCACAGTTAGTTACTTTAAGCGATGGGTCAAAAGTTACTTTAGCCTCTAATAGTTCTTTACATTACAGTAGAATTTTTGCAGGAGAAAATAGGGATGTATACCTAGAGGGCGAGGCCTTTTTTCAAGTAACTAAAAACCCTATGAAGCCCTTTTTGGTTTATTATGGTAATATCGTTACAAAGGTTTTGGGTACTAGTTTTATTGTTAAAATGAATGCAAAAACTGGTAAAGAGGAGGTAGATGTTAGAACAGGTAAAGTTCAAGTTTTTGAAAACGAGAAGATGCTTGGGTTTGCCAACAAGTTTGATAAGGCATTAACAATATTAACACCCAATCAGAAAGCTGTTTATGATGAAGAAGCACACCTGTTTGAGAATGGCTTAGTAGAAAAGCCAGAGAAGTTATTGCCTAATGATACTGCTGCAGTAGTAAAAAGTATCTTGGTTTTTGAACAAGATAACTTAAACAAAATATTTAAAAAGATACAAGATAATTATGGGGTAGAAATTGTTGTAGAAAGTACAAATCTTTACAACTGCGAATTTACAGGTGATGTATCTAACCTTGACTTGTTTTCGGTATTGCAAACTATATGTATAGCTACAAATTCTACTTATGAAGTGGTGGGTACTAAAATATTAGTAAAAGGAAGAGGGTGTAATTAACTTTATAGTACGTATGAAGCTTACCCCAAATTAATGATTTGCCCTTAGGCATAAATGTGGTAATTATATAAAAAACTAGCGTATGAAAAAATGGCGACAAACGATTGTAAGTTTAAAAATTAAACTAAGCGTATTCTTAGTATCTACTCTAATGCTTGTATTGATACTTGGTACGACCAAAGCAAATGATACCCTAGGACAAGTTGTACTAGATAAAGTATTTACATTAAATCTTGAAAATGTAAAGCTGAAAACATTAATTAACGAAGTACAAAAGAAGACCCAAGTTAATTTTTCGTTTAGTACCAATATAATTGATGCAAACAGGGTAGTGTCTTATTCTGCTAATAAAAAGAAAGTGAATGATTTTTTAAGGGATTTAGAAAAGAACTACAAAATAGGATATAAGATTATAGAAAACAGGGTAATTCTTTACCAGATGGTGGCCAATGCAACTTCAGAAAATTTGCAAGTTACTATAGACTCAACAAAGGATAAAATTGTTAAAGGCACTGTTATTAATGAAAAAGGAGAACCTTTGGTAGGTGTTTCTATTCTTGAAAAAGGAAAAGTAAATGGAACTAGTACCAATGATAAGGGAGAGTTTACTTTAAAATTGATTAGTGAGAAAGCCATTCTAATTTTTAGCTCCACTGGTTATGAAGTTTATGAGGTAAAAGTTACAGACGATAGGGTTGTAAAGATAAGACTCACAAGTACTATTAAAGCTTTAGAAGACGTAGTTGTTATTGGTTACGGCACAGTAAAAAAAAGTGATTTAACTGGGTCGGTATCCAAAGTAAAGTTAGAGAATGCGGCACAGCAGACATCTAGTTCTTACGAACAACTGTTGCAGGGAAAAACTGCTGGGGTAAATATTACACAAAACTCTGGAGACCCTGGTTCTGGAATTACTTTTAATATTCGTGGTACAACTTCATTAGGCTCTAACCAGCCTTTAATTGTTATTGATGGGATTCCTGTAGAATCGGATAATGCTACGGTATTTTCTAAACCCGGGGCCGATTATTTTACGGGGCAAGCACAGCCTGGTAATGTGTTAGCAAACATTAACCCAAATGACATTGAATCTATTGAAATATTAAAAGATGCCTCTTCAACTGCTATTTATGGTTCACGCGGTGCAAATGGGGTGGTAATGATTACCACAAAAAGAGGAAAAGCTACCCGCGATAAGTTTTCGTATAACTACAGGTATGATGCTTCTCAAATTCCTAAGGAAATTCCTATGCTAAACAATGTTCAATTTATAGCATACCAACGTGAGGCAAATAATAATTCTGGAAAACCATTTACTTTAACAGGAGATACCACAACTAATATTAATTGGCAGGATGTTACTTTTCAAAAATCTAACTCTCAAGATCATCAAGTTTCAATTTTAGGTGGTGATGATAAAACAAAATATTCTTTGGGAGCAAATTATACAGGTGTAAATGGGGTGATAAGAAATACCTATTATAACAAAGAAGGGATTTCTTTTAATTTAGACAGACAAGCTTCACAGAATTTAAAAGTGGGTATAACTTCAAAAATCAACTTTACAGATAATTTGGCAGGGTTACAATCTACAAACCATGCTAGTCAAGGAGGTTCTAATGTGGGGTCAGCACTAAGGTTAACACCTTTAGGGCATCCATTAAATGCTGATGGAGAGATTAATACTTCGCTAAAATATAACCCATTATCTATTCAAACAAATTCTTCAAGTAGATCTAAAAATACCTCAATATTAGCAAATGTATTTGGAGAGTACAGTATTATACCAAGGGATTTAAAGCTAAGAGTTAGCGGTAGCATCAACCAAAATAATAGTCAAAGTGATACTTATTGGGGAAGAGGAACAACAACTGGGGATGACAATAATGGGGAGGCCTTTTTGAGTAATAACCAAAATTTAAATTATACCACCGAAACAACCCTTTCTTATAACAAGGCGCTTAGAGCAAATAATAGATTAAATGCGGTAGTAGGCTACACTAGTCAGACTTGGGAGAGTAGTGCTTTCGGCCAAAATGAGAAAGGTTTTCCTAATGATGCTTTAGGAGCTTATGGTTTTGCTTATGGTACAACCATTGTTAATTTGCCAAAGTCTACTAAGTTCTCTAAATATCTTCAGTCTTATTTAGGCCGTGTAAATTATTCGATTAACAGCAAATATTTATTTACTTTAACAGGAAGGACAGACGGTTCATCTTTATTGGCTTCGGGTAACAAATGGGCATTTTTTCCATCAGCTGCTGTTGCTTGGAATCTTCAAAATGAAAAATTCTTAAAGCACTATAGTTCTATTTCTCAGGCTAAATTTAGGGCTAGTTATGGCTACTCTGGTAACCAAAATATTCCAATTGGTTCTACTACTGGTTTGTTGTCCTCTAATAGGGCGGGTATAGGTCAAGATTCTATTGTTAGTGGAGAGGTGCTTAAAAATATTTCTAACCCAAACTTAAAGTGGGAAAAAACTGGACAAGTTGATATTGGCTTAGATATAGCTTTTTTTAAAGATAAATATCAATTTACCATTGACTACTACAAAAAAGTGACCAATGATTTGTTAATAGGGTTGCCTATTCCTACAGATAATGGTTTTGGAAATTATGCAACTAATTTGGGAAAGATTCAAAACTCAGGTCTTGAATTTGAAGCAAGTGCTCGTTTTGAATTGGCTAAAAAAGTACAATGGATTGTTGCTGGAAATTTATCATTTAACACTAATAAGGTTATCAATCTTGGGCAAAATGGTCAAATTTATGGCGATCTATTAATACCTACAGGGTTAGGCCAAAATGGTACTATTGCTAAACCTAGTTATGCTTTGGGATCTTTTTATGGATATAAAATTGCAGGTATTTATCAAAATGCAACGGATGTATCAAAAGGACCAGCTGATAACTTAAATGCACAGCCCGGCGATTTTAAATATGCTGATATAAACAATGATGGTCAAATTACTCCTGATGATAGAACCATTTTAGGTAATCCTGCACCCAAATATACATTTGGTCTCACTAACACTTTTAAATACAAGGGTTTCGAATTAGGAGTCTTTATCATGGGTAAGCAGGGGCAATCTATCTTAAATTTAAATAGATATTACTATGATGGATTGGTATATAGTGCTTCTGGAAACTTAAGACAAGCTGCATGGAATGGCAGGTGGAAAGGTGAGGGAACAAGCAATTATTTTCCTAGGGCAAAAACCACCGGATCTTTATTTGATAATAGGGTGAGCGACCACTTAGTTGAAGACGGCTCTTTTATTCGCCTTAAGAATGTGAATATTTCTTACAACTTTAAAGTAGCAAGAATTAAGTATATCAGTTCATTAAAAATTTTTGTTAATGCAACCAATCTACTTACAATTACAAAATATACAGGTTTTGATCCTGAGGTAAGTGGATTTGCACAAAATAGTGGTACAGGTTTATACGCATTAATGCAAGGGATAGATTTTGGTACCATACCACAATATAAAACCTTTTCTTTTGGCGCTAATGTAATTTTTTAGTATTTAGTTTATTAGTATCAACTTAATTTTTTGTCATTATGAAGCATATAAAAATAATATTTCTCTACGCCTTCTCTCTCATTTTGGTCGTTTCTTGTAATAAAAATCTTTCTCAACCAATAGGTGATACCCAATCTACAAGTTCTGTTACTAGTACACTTGATGTTTTAAAAGTATTACAAGGAACTTATGGAATTTTTCAAAACAATAATATGTACAAAGAAGGGCTTTTAAAGCTCATCTTAATGTGTGCCGATGATTTTACATCATCAAGTAATCAGTTTCAAATTTATTGCCAGCATGTATATAATTCGGCATCACCAGATATTGAAAGTGCTTATGCTGGTTATTATAGCGTTATTAATAACTGCAATTTTATTATTGCTAGTTTGCCCACCATTAAAACTTCTTCGGGTACTGATTCTACCCTTAAAGTAAAAGAAGATGGAGAAACAAGATTTTTTAGAGCATTTAGTTATTTCGATTTGGTAAGGTTGTTTGGGGCAATACCAGTAAGAACCCAACCAACTGACTATAATACTAATTTTTATACTACAAGACAAAGCGTTGATTCGGTGTATTCACTTATTTTTTCGGACTTAAAAATTGCTTCTAGCGAGTTAAATTATCAAAGCGTTTCCGATGGTATAGGTCTTACTAATAAAGGTGCAGTTACCGCCTTACAAGCACTTGCGTTTATAACGTATGCTAATTATTTGGATAGAACAGGTAGTGATGGACATGCTTTTTACAAGAGTGCTGATAGTTGCTGTAATATTGTAATAAAGAGTGGTGGTTACAGTTTGGTACCTAATTATGCTGACTTGTGGAATGTACAAAATGAATCAAATAATTATGGAAGTGAGGTGATTTTTGGAATGCGATTTACAAGAGATCGTTCTGTTGCTAGTACCAACTCTCAGGGTTCTGGTTATGCTAGTAGATTTACCCCAAGTACGATGGGTGGTGTTTGTGGCAACACTACTAAGAACATAAATGGCGATTTGGGTTCTGGTGCTGGAACTTATAAGTTGGAGCCTTGGTTTTATAATTATTATACAACTGGAAATTATTTACTAGAATATCAAACTCCTAATAGTAGATCATCTGCCACTTTTTTAACTCAATGGCCTAGAAAGCTAGGTTCTACTAGCTTGTATGTTACCTATCCCAATTTACCAAGCTATTCAAAAGACACCCTTTTAGCCAATCAGCAATTTCCTTTTATTCAAAAATATGTAGATGCTAAAGGGTTAGATGCTGCTGATAATGAAAATGATATGTTTATTTTAAGGTTGTCGGAAATGTATTTAATTCAATCGGAGGCCGAAAATGAATTATCTACGGGTTCTGGCAGTTATTTTTCTTCTCGTATTTTTGGATTTAATAAGGTAAGACAAAGAGCTGGAAACCCGGTATTGGCAACAACTGCCATATCAAAAGATGCCTTCCGTAAAATGATTTTTGATGAGAGAGGGCTAGAATTTGTTGGGGAATGTAAACGTTGGTTTGATATGGTGCGTATGAAAGGTTCAGATTCATCAGGAACACTTTATCCTACTATGTATCAATACCAATATAGCAAATATCTTACTTCAATCCCTACTGGTTTGCCATTCATTGATAAAGTAAATCAAGCTTGGATTACTTCTACCCCAGGGGGCTTGATAGATCCTGCTTGTATCGTTCCATTTAATTCAAAGTTCTTGCTTTTCCCTATTCCACAATCGGAGAGGGATGAAAACCCTGCGCTTACACAAAACTTAGGGTGGTAAAGCATAATGGATATTTACCCCTTTTAACTTGATAATAATGAACACTCCATTTTGAGTTAAATAGTTTGTTTAAGTGGACATCGCATTAATAAGGTTGACCATCAGCGTCAAATAATTGTTCAATGAAGTGATAAAGTTGGTCACCTTAGTAATAAAGTTGCCCCCTATTATAATATTGTTGATTAGCTCATTTATATAGTTGAGTATTCAATAAAAAAGGGTATCAATTACTTATTAAAAGTGAATGTTAATTTGAATTGAAGTAGGGATATTTTTTAAGCTAATAAATGTATTAATGGTGTTTATTACCACCTAAAACATACAACTGAGGTTTAATTATACAAAATGAGCAAACACTTAATAGTTATTATAATCTTCTTCATATCTTTTGCTGGTAATGCGCAAAATTTATTTAACACTCCCACTGCGCTTTTTATAGAAAACCCTACAGAAACGATTACCGAACTTTCATTTCAAAATACCTCGATAGATTCCATACAATCAGTAATTAATAATACCCGTTCATCCTTTCCTAACAACATCATTAGGATAACCCTTACGGGAAGTTTTTATGTGGCATCTATCCCAATTAACTTATCTAGTAAAATGTTATTGGTGTTGAACTATGCAACCCTTTGGAGTGATAATAAAACTACCGCTTCTTCTTTAATTTCGGTACCAACCGATACAATGGTATCTATTTTTGGGGCGGGCAATGCCGTATTAGATGGGGGTAATAATAGCTTGATGGGGGTAAATATTACTTCTTCTGGTAAAACGCATATAGATGGGTTAATAATCAGCAATTGTAAAAGTGGAGGCATTTATTACAGTGGTAGAGGGGCTAATACCTATGCTGATGCTGGTTCTGTAACTAGATGCACTATTAATAATTGTGGAAGTACTGGTATATCATACAACAATAGTTTTAATTTTATTTGTACAGATAACAACATCACAAACTGTTCATTGGGCGTTCACCTCAACGGAAACAATTCGGTTCTAAGCAACAATACCATTAAGAAGTGTACTACAGGTGTAGAATCTGTTTCTAGTTACGAAGCCATTACTTACAACAAAATAGATAGTTGCACTATTGGAGTTAGTCTTACAACGGTTTCCAATTCAACCTTGGTAGCCTATAACACCATTGTAGCAAATACTATTGGATTGAGTTATAAAGGAATAAAATCAAGTATTTATTACAATACTTTTAATAATAATACACAACAAGTATCATCAACGGGAAGTTATGCCCATTTGTATTGTAATACTGGCCTTACAGCAACGCAAGGAAATGTAACAGGTTTTACTTACTTTAATCCTCCTACAACTGCAAACCCACACAACAATTTAATAAAAATTGGTAAGGCTAGGCTTGATGTAAACATTGCCGATACTACTGTTTGGGGTATCAGAGGTATCTTGGATAGTATTCACAATGTTAATGCAAACACTGTTATTGTAGCACACTTAAATGGAACCTTTACGGCTACTACCATTAATGATTCGTTGATTATTGAAGATGATGAGTGTATTTTATTAAATGGAGCCATAAATGGTAAAGATTCTTGTGGCAAACTTATTTCCTTTGCCGATGGTTGTACTGCTTCCTTCTCGGGTGGGTGTATTAACGGAAATAGCATTGATGGTAAAACTTCATTGGTTTATATAACTGGTACATCTAGTGTGGTTTTGGATAGCGTAAGTGTTATAAATTCTTATGGGCAAGGAATTACTAAAAAAAGTAGTAGTGTGCCCACTTATATTAGGGCTTGCAACTTAAATAATATACACATCAGGTGTATTTGGGATATTACAAGTACTCGGTTATATGCTTTTGAGAATATTGCAAACAATGGAGGGAAAGATGGGATAGATTTAGATGCTGGTTCGTTTTATTCTGTTTTACAGAAAAATATTTGTACCAATAACCAACGTAATGGAGTTTTTATTGAGGAAGGTGCAAAATATCACATTGTTTTGGGCAATACTTTAACCGGGAGCATTAATGGTGTTCAGTTTTATAATTTGGCAGTAGCTAATAATAATTCTTCAAGGTGTTTAGTAGCGTATAATAACTGTAATACAAACGCAAAAGGGATATTGGTTAGTGCTTTAAATAGTACGCAAGCTTCCATTAATAATGTACTTTTCAATAATATCTGCACCAGTAATACAAGTTTTGGTATTTCTGGTTTTTACTCCAATAGTGTGGCTATTAATAATTATGTGACCATGAACATTTGTTTAAATAATAAGAGTAGTAATTATTATTCTGGAATTGATTATAACAATAACTCTTTCTGGAACATGCTTGCTAATCCAAAACTATTGCCACTAAATTTTACTTCTTTTAAAGGAACAGCCAGTGAAAAAGGTGTTTTGCTCAATTGGGTTGTTGCTTCTAACAACTTCAACATAAGGTTTGAAGTAGAAAGGTGTAGTGATGGTATTAATTTTAATATGATTGGACAAATCAAATCAATAATCAACTGCTTATTTCAAGATAATGCTCCCCTAAGTGGAATTAATTACTATAGAATAAAAGCTGTGGGCGTGGATGGATCTACATGTTATTCTTCTGTTATCCAAATTTATCCGTGTAATGCGCAAGTTCTTCAGGTTAATAGTTTTCAATCTACAAAGAGTTCTATATGGGTATCTGTTTCTAGCAGTTTACCATTTGGGAAGCTTTGCTTAACGTTATTTGATTTAAGGGGTAAAAGGATTAGTGCCAATGAATATTCTAATTTGAATAGTACTCAGTTTGCCCAATCTATTTCAATCCCATCCATTAGTAAAGGTGTATATATATTGTGGGTACAAACGGATAAGGGAAATATTAGTAAGCAATTTGAAATTAAATAAGATACAGGATGAGCAGGTAGAGGATGGAGTATCCTGCTTCAACATAAATAATATGATAATGAAAAGACTATTTATTCTAAGTGCTGCACTACTTCCTTTTTTTAGTAAGTCGCAGAGTTTTTATCAGCAACCAAAGATGTCTTATAACCAAAAGGCTAGTGAGACAGTTACTGATATGGTGTTTAAAAACAAACCAATTGAGGAGATTCAAGCTGCTATTGACAAAGCACATAGTCACAGCGATATTTTGAGGATTACCCTTTCTGGTAATTTTACAGTAAGTAAAGTGCCGTTAAAATTGGCTGATAAAACAATTCTATTCCTAAACAATGCAACTATCAAAGCAAGTAATGATGCCATGGTTAGCTCATTGATTTTGGTAGAAAAGGAACAATTTGTGTCCATTAGTTCTAAGGGTAGTGGAGTATTGGATGGAAATAATAAAAATATAAAAGCCGTTGATGTCATTAATTCAGGTAAGACCCATATTGATAACTTAACTATAAAAGACTGTAAAAAGGGTGGACTTGTTTATGTAGGCAAGGGGCTAAAAGAGTATGCTGATGCGGGTTCTATTACTCGTTGCACCATAAAGGATTGTGGCGAAGTAAGTATTTCTATCACCAATTCTTTTAACTTTATTTGTGAGGATAATACGATATCTAATAGTACAACAGGTATTTATATTGATGCTGATAATGTTGCTGTTGCCAATAATAAAATTAATAATACTGTTACTGGCATCAAATCAAATGCACAGTATGATGCTATTGCTTACAATACTATTACTAATTGTGGCACAGCCATTTTGTTAGATACTACTTGTTTGGAAACTTTTGTAGGCAACAATTTTGTAAAGAATAATAAGGTAGGCTTTACGTTAAATGGAACCAAAGCAAGGGTTTATAATAATGAATGTGATAATAGGATTGAGGTTTTGGGACAAGGGGCAAACAATCAATTATATGCCAACAAGGGTATTAGCTTGTCGGAAGGCAACAATAGTGGTTGCGACTATTTTAATCCACCTTTAGTAGGCAATATGCATAACGACCTTATCAAAAAAGGTATTGGCAGATGGGATATTTATATTAAAGATACTTTGCTAAGGGATGTGCGGTCTATAATAGACCAAGCGCATAAGGCGCATACTAATGATATTTTAGTAGTGCATCTAGATGGAATATTTACTACTGCAGGCGAAACCGATTCTTTAAAAGTGCTAGATAATGAGTGCTTTTTATTAAATGGAACCATCAACGGTACAGGTAAGGTAGGCAAATTAATTACTTTCTCTGGTAATATTACTT